>ENA-OQLB01000194-OQLB01000194.1-human-gut-metagenome-genome-assembly--contig:-NODE-194-length-36054-cov-4.793192_pt1 | contig 36054 bp, 39 predicted proteins | sample MGYA00242656_ERZ504813 | MGnify/ENA primary metagenome ERZ504813 (study PRJEB26092, sample SAMD00036388) | human gut metagenome | host: Homo sapiens | study: EMG produced TPA metagenomics assembly of... | reverse complement strand
GTTGAATTATCGTCCAACAGTTATCGGACGATAATTCAACAGCTGTCGGACGATTAATTCTTAGTAAGCAAAAATATAGAATAAAGCATATAATACAGATAAATCATTAACTTTGCCTGCAGAAAACAGAAATAGTTTATGGCCAAAAAAAACGGAAACATCCTGATTGTCGATGATAACCGAGGCGTACTTACCGCCTTGCAGCTTTTGTTAAAGCCATATTTTGAAGGGATAATCACACTTCCCTCTCCCGTAACCCTGCCCAGCGTATTGCGAGAAAGGTCATGGCAAGTGGTTCTTCTTGACATGAACTTCACCTCGGGCATCAATACCGGCAACGAGGGACTATACTGGCTCCATGAAATAAAGAAGCAATGTCCCACCCTGCCCGTAGTGCTGTTTACCGCCTATGCCGACATTGACCTTGCCGTACGGGGAATCAAGGAAGGAGCCACAGACTTCGTCGTGAAACCCTGGAACAACCAGAAACTGGTGGAAACCTTACTGAATGCCGTATCAGCTTCTGAAACAAAATCTCCGGCCAACGGCCCAAATGCCGGACGTACGGCAGAAAGCAGCCACCTGTTTGCAGATACCCGCAACATGTATTGGGGAAACAGCCCCGCCATGCAGCAGCTCCGCCTTTTGGTGGAAAAAGTGGCCTCTACCGATGCCAATATCCTTATTACGGGCGAGAACGGTACCGGTAAAGAGATGCTGGCACGCGAAATTCACTCCCTTTCACCGCGCAACCGGCAGGAGATGGTAAGTGTGGATATGGGTGCAGTCACCGAAAGCCTTTTCGAGAGCGAACTGTTCGGCCACATGAAAGGCTCTTTCACCGATGCCCATGCCGACCGTGCCGGCAAGTTCGAAGCAGCCAGCCGCAGCACCCTCTTTCTCGATGAAATAGGCAATCTCCCCTACCATCTGCAAGCCAAACTGCTGACCGCCATCCAACGACGCAGCATTGTCCGTGTAGGCAGCAACACTCCCATTCCCGTAGACATACGCTGATTTGCGCTACAAACCGCAATCTGCCCGAGATGGTGGCAAAAGGCGAATTCCGCGAGGACTTGCTGTACCGCATCAACACGATACATCTCGAGATACCTTCGTTGCGCGAGCGGCCCGAAGACATCATCCCCCTTGCAGAGCTTTTCATCGCCCGCTTCTGCAAGCAATATGACAAGCCCCCTGTCAAGCTGACGGACGGCGACTGCGAGAAACTTACGCTCCACCCTGGTACGGCAATATCCGCGAACTGGAACATGCCATCGAAAAAGCCATTATCATCTGTGACAACGAAACCCTTCCCGCAGAACTGTTCCAGCTGGCACGGCGAACCGGCACTCCCGAAGCAGCCGCATCCACGCTCGAAGAAATGGAAATGCAGATGATACGGAAGACGCTCGACAAATGTAGCGGAAATCTCTCTGCCGTCGCCGCACAGCTGGGTATCACCCGCCAGACGTTGTACAACAAAATGAAGAAGTATGGCCTTTAATTATTCATTCCGTGTTGCCGTCAGTCTGGCAGTAGCGCTCCTTGCAGGGGTGATGTGGACTGTGGACGTATTTTGGGGCGCGCTCTGTACCGCGCTGCTTCCCATAGCCTTGTACTGGCAGCAGAAGCTATACCGCCATCATGTGCGGAAAGTGCTTTTCATGCTCGACGCCATCGAAAACAACGACAATGCCATCCACTTCTCCGAAACGGAAAACACTGCCGACGCACGACTCGTGAACCGTGCATTGAACCGGGTTGCCCATATACTTTATAATGTGAAAAGTGAAACAGCCCAGCAAGAAAAATACTACGAACTCATCCTGGACTGCGTGAATACCGGTATCCTTGTCCTGAACGACAATGGTGCCGTATATCAGAAAAACAGCGAAGCCCTCCGTTTGCTGGGCCTCAATGTCTTTACCCACGTCAGCCAGCTGAACCGCGTGGATCCGCGTCTTTCGTCCCTTCTTGCCAATTGCCGCCCGGGAGACAAATTGCAAATGCCTTTCAACAACGAGCGAGGCACTGTCAACATGTCTGTCCGCGTCAGCGACATCACAGTCCGTAAAGAACATCTGCGCATCCTCGCCTTGAACGACATCAACAACGAGCTGGATGAAAAGGAAATAGATTCCTGGATCAGGCTTACCCGCGTACTGACGCACGAAATAATGAACGCCGTCACTCCCATAACCTCCCTGAGCGATACACTGCTGGGACTGACCGAGGCACAAGCCTCCAAAGAAGAAATCAGAAACGGCCTGCAGACTATCAGCAGTACAGGCAAGGGCCTGCTCTCTTTTGTGGAATCATACCGGAAATTCACCCGTATTCCCACCCCCGAACCATCCTTGTTCTACGTAAAAAGCTTTATCGAGCGGATGGTCGAACTCGCCCGTCACCAGCACCCCGATGTCCGGGTCACCTTTCATACGGACATCGCGCCAAGCGACCTTATTCTATATGCCGATGAGAACCTGGTATCACAAGTGGTCATCAACCTACTGAAAAATGCCATACAAGCCATCGAATCGGATAAAAATACAGATAAAGAAGGACATATCAACATACGTGCCTACTGCAACGAAGCGGAAGCCATACTGATAGAAATTTCCAACAACGGACCTGCCATTCCCAATGACATTGCCGAACACATATTTATCCCCTTCTTTACGACCAAAGAGGGTGGAAGCGGTATTGGATTGAGTATTTCCCGGCAAATAATGAGGCTTTCCGGCGGAAATTTATCCTTATTGCCTGGTAAAGAAACCACCTTTATTTTAAAATTCAATTGAACTATTTTAGATTTGTATTTGTTAAACACATTGCATATCTTTGTACTATTAGACATAAGAAACATCACATTTCAAACTATATAGCATAGAATTTATGATATTTACAGCAGGAAACATACTACTTATAGGTTCCATATTACTTTTCGTCAGCATCATTGTCGGCAAGACCGGCTACCGTTTCGGAGTGCCTGCGTTATTGCTTTTCCTTGTCGTCGGTATGCTGTTCGGCAGTGACGGATTGGGATTGCAGTTCCACAACGCCAAGGAAGCACAGTTCATCGGCATGGTTGCACTCAGCATCATTCTGTTCTCCGGTGGCATGGACACCAAGTTTACGGAGATAAAGCCCATATTGACTCCCGGCATTGTTTTGTCAACTGCAGGAGTGCTGCTCACGGCCCTCTTTACCGGATTATTTATCTGGTGGCTGTCCGGCATGAGCTGGACCAACATCCACCTGCCGTTGATAACCTCCCTTTTGCTTGCATCCACCATGTCATCTACCGACTCAGCCTCTGTATTCGCCATTCTGCGTTCACAAAAAATGAACCTGAAGCATAATCTGCGCCCCATGCTGGAACTGGAAAGCGGTAGTAACGACCCGATGGCATATATGCTGACAATCGTGCTGATTCAATTCATCCAGTCCTCCGGAATGGGAGTTCCCCAGATATTGGCTCTTTTGCCATACAGTTCATTGTCGGTGCCGCAACCGGTTATTTCCTCGGAAAGCTGGCCATCCTTATGCTGAACCGGCTGAATATAGACAACCAGGCACTCTATCCTATCCTGTTGCTGTCCTTTGTATTCTTCACCTTCTCCATCACCGACCTGCTGAAAGGCAACGGTTACCTGGCCGTGTATATCGCCGGAATGATGGTAGGCAATAACAAAATCATGCACCGGAAAGAGATTTATACTTTTATGGACGGACTGACCTGGCTTTTCCAAATCATCATGTTCCTCTGCCTCGGTCTGCTTGTCAACCCCCATGAGATGCTGGAAGTTGCAGTCGTGGCATTGCTCATCGGCGTCTTCATGATTGTCGTGGGACGTCCTCTCAGTGTTTTTCTCTGCCTGCTGCCTTTTGGCAAGAGAATCACCCTCAAGTCACGGCTATTCGTATCGTGGGTAGGATTACGTGGCGCAGTACCCATTATCTTTGCCACCTATCCCGTGGTGGCTAATGTGCCCGGCGCCCATGTCATCTTCAACATCGTATTTTTCATAACCATCGTCTCACTGGTCATCCAGGGTACCACAGTCTCCTGGGTAGCCCGGCTGCTTGGCCTCTCCACCCCGCTGGAAAAGACCGGAAATGATTTCGGAGTTGAACTGCCCGAAGAGATTGACTCCAACTTGCACGACATGACCATTACACAAGAAATGCTGGAGCAGGCAGACACCCTGAAAGACATGAACCTGCCCAAAGGCACACTGGTGATGATTGTAAAACGTGGCGATGAGTACCTCATTCCGAACGGAACATTAAAACTTCATGCCGGTGACAAGCTGCTTCTTATTTCGGAAAATAGCAAGGAATAAGAATTACAGATAAGTTTCTATCCGTTCCAGGGTAAGAAAAAAGTGGAAACTATTTGCTTTGCATCACTATAAGACCTATCTTTGCGCAGTTTTAACTAAAGTGTGCAACAGCTGAATGGAACAAGAACAAGGGTTCATCGATTATATAGAACAAAGCATTATTAAAAACTGGGATCGCAACGCCCTGACAGACTACAAAGGAATTACACTGCAATACAAAGATGTAGCACGGAAAATAGCCAAATTCCATATCGTATTGGAAAGCGCCGGCATCAGCCCGGTGACAAGATTGCCGTTTGCGGACGTAACAGTGCACATTGGGCAGTCGCTTTTCTGGCGACGGTTACCTATGGAGCTGTCATTGTTCCCATTCTGCATGAGTTCAAGGCCGACAATATCCACAACATCGTCAACCATTCCGAAGCCAAGCTGCTGTTTGTCGGCGACCGGGCATGGGAAAACCTCAATGAAGAGGCAATGCCCCTGCTGATGGGTATCGTACTGCTGACGGACTTCACTCCGGTAGTTTGCCGCAACGAGCAGCTGATGGAGGCTTTCGAACATCGCAACGTCCTCTATGGCACACGTTTCCCCAAGAATTTCCGCCCCGAGCATATCAGCTACCGCAAGGAGGAATCACCCGAAGAACTGGCTGTCATCAACTATACTTCGGGCACCACGGGATATTCCAAAGGGGTCATGCTCCCCTATCGCAGCCTTTGGTCCAATGTTGCATATTGCCATGAGATGCTCCCCGTACCGTCCGGGCGACCATATTGTATCCATGCTGCCTCTGGGACATGTATTTGGTATGGTGTACGATTTTCTATACGGTTTTTCCGCAGGCGCCCATCTGTATTTCCTTACCCGTATGCCGTCTCCCAAGATTATTGCACAGTCATTCTCCGAAATCAGGCCACGGGTCATTTCGTGTGTACCGCTTATCGTAGAAAAGATTATCAAGAAGGATATCCTGCCCCGGATAGACAATAAAATAGGCAAGCTGCTATTGCGGATGCCCATTGTCAACGATAAAATCAAGGCTGACATGCGCAAAAAGGCAATGGAAGTATTCGGCAGTAATTTCGATGAAATAATCATCGGAGGAGCACCGTTCAATGCCGAAGTGGAACGCTTCCTGAAGCAGATAGGCTTCCCCTATACCATTGCATACGGAATGACGGAATGCGGCCCCATCATTTGTTCCAGCCGCTGGGAAACATTGAAACTGGCCTCTTGTGGCAAGGCAACCACCCGCATGGAAGTAAAGATAGACTCTCCCGACCCTCAGAACGTGCAGGAGAAATAATCTGTAAAGGTGCCAATCTGATGCTGGCTATTACAAAAATGCCGAAGCGACTTCCCAAATCATCGATGTAAACGGCTGGCTGCACACCGGCGACCTTGCAACGATGGATACCGAAGGATATGTCACTGTCCGCGGACGCAGCAAAAACATGTTGCTCACAGCCAGTGGTCAGAACATCTACCCCGAGGAGATTGAAAGCAAACTGAACAACATGCCCTATGTGTCCGAATCACTGATCGTATTGCAGAAAGACAAGCTCGTGGCTCTTATCTATCCGGATTTTGACGATGCATTCGCCCATGGTATGGAACAATCGGACATCGAAAAGGTTATGGAGGACAATCGGAATGAATTGAATCTGCAATTACCGGCCTACAGCCAGATTACAAAAGTCAAGATACACTTCGAGGAGTTCGAGAAAACGGCAAAGAAGAGCATTAAAAGATTTATGTATCAGGAAGTAAAAGGGTAAGGGGAATGTGTCAAAACCTTCTTTAACGCTTTATTTTAGGCGCGGATGACGCAGATTTCACGGATTTAGTTTATTGAATCCGCATTATTCCGCGTAATCCGCGCCTAATATTATAACATTATAAAAGTCTTCATGTGCTTTTGACACATTCGCATCCTTTTTGTTAACAAAAATAGAAGCAAAGGAATAAACGGCTAATAAGTGTTATAAAACATACTTTTTTAGTTGGATAATTTGCAGATTTATCAAAAGTCCGTATCTTTGCAATGTGTTTTCATAGTATTAGATTTAAGGTTAACAAAGGTTGGAGTACAGCGGTACTCCTTTTTTTATGCCCGTAAATCAGATATTCCCGGAAAGCCTCTTCAGTCCCTTCAATACAGATTTATCTTTCACCTCCATGATGCTGATGGCATAGCCACCACCGGAGGCAGCTTTCAGTTTCAAGACCGTTTTGGGAGAAACGATACCTTTACGGATAACATAAGCTTGCGGATTTGTTTTATAATCGGCATCTTTTGCATCGGCATAGACGGTTGCAATATACTGCTTGTCTGCATCCAGGAAGTCCAGTTTCAGAGTTGAAGCATGTCCGTGCTCACTGCTGGTACAACCGATAAACCAGTCATTCGTACCTTTTGCCTTACGGGCAACAGTGATGTAACGTCCCGGCTCAGCTTCCAGATAGCGGCTGTCGTCCCAATCCACAGCCACATCTTTGATGAACTGGAAAGCATCCATGAAACGCTCATAATTCTCAGGAAGGTCGGCAGCCATTTGTAGAGGGCTGTACATAGTGACATAAAGTGCCAGCTGACGCGTCAAGGTAGTATTGGCATGCGTATGGCTGTTCGGATTCAACTTATTGATGTCCATTTCAAAGATACCGGGCGTATAGTCCATCGGACCACCCTGCAAACGGGTAAACGGAAGTACCGTTGTGTGGAAGGGCTTGTTACCAGCAAAAGCCTCGTACTCCGTGCCTCGGGCAGATTCATTGCCTATCAGATTGGGATAGGTACGGCATAAACCAGTCGGACGTACCGCTTCATGGGCATTGACCATTATCTTGTGTTTGGCAGCTTCGGTCACGGCGTATAGGTAATGGTTGTTCATCCATTGTCCATAGTGATGCTCGCCACGGGGAATCATATTGCCTACGTAGCCACTCTTTACCGAATTATATCCATATTTATTCATCAGACGGTAGGCAGCTTCCATGTGCCGCTCATAGTTACGGACGGAAGCCGATGTTTCATGGTGCATCATCAGACGGACACCCTTGGAATGAGCATATTCATTCAGATACTTGATGTCAAAATCGGGATAAGGAGTCACGAAATCGAAAACATAATCCTTGGAATTACCGAACCAGTCTTCCCAACCCGTATTCCAACCCTCCACCAATACCTGGTCAAAACCGTGTTCGGCAGCAAAGTCTATGTACTTCTTCACATTAGCCGTGTTGGCCGGATGAATGCCGTTCGGTTTCACCTTGGAATAGTCCGTATCATCCAGTTTCACAGAAGGGAGGTCAAAAGTATATGCCCAGGGCTTTCCCCCTGCAATCATTTCCCACCATACGCCGACATATTTCACCGGCTTAATCCAGGAGGTATCATCATACTTACAAGGCTCATTCAGATTGAGAATCAAATTGGAGGCAGTATCTCGCGGGCATCATCACTGACGTATGACCAGTACGCCAAGGGAGTAGCAGGGAGACTGGCGATATACCCTTTATTCCTTGAGCATCCGGAGTCAGCAGGATCAAAACGAGGTCTTGTCATCCAGGTTGAGATGCATGCAAGAGTAGTCCACCAAGGCTGCCTCGTGCAGGTTAAGGTACACTCCATCAGCTGTTTTAAGCTGTATGGAAGTCTGGACACCTGTCGGCGAAAAGACAGTTTGTGACGCATTGTCACTCACAGCTCCCTGCAGCAGTCCACGGATTTCAGAGAGTTTGGACTCCGTGTAATCATATTCCTGGGTATCATAATCTCCCGGAATCCACCAGGCAGTATGGTCGCCGGTCATGGCAAACCGGGAATGCTCTTCCTTTATCACAAAATAAACCAGATTCTTCTGTTGCGGAAACTCATAACGGAATCCCACGCCGTCATCATATACCCGAAAACGGATATTCATAAAACGAGTGGTAGACGGTTGTTCAAGTTCTACCAGCAATTCGTTGTAGTGGTTGCGGATATCTTTTGTTTCCCCCCACACCGGTTGCCAGGTTTCATCGAAAGTGGAAGTAGAAGTCTTTACTACTTTGAAACCATCCATCAGGCTGGTAGCTCCTTTCAGTTCCAATCCCAACGTACTGGGATTGATGACGGGAGTCCCTTTATAATCCACCTGATAGGCTAGTCTCCCGTCTTTTGTCAGTTCAAAATCCAGCTTCACCATGCCCGAAGGGGATGAAATGCCTTCAGCATTCCCCGCCAGCAGAAAAAAGCAAAGCTGCGCTAAGTACAAATTTCTTCATAATAATGATATGTTTTTTGTGTTAATAGACAAACTCAATGATATGTTCCTTTCCATCATCCGGCAACCTCAGCAGGCAGGTCCCCTGCTTCTTGTCGGGACACCAGGCAGTTATCGTAAACTCTGTCTCCCGATTTTCTTCCAGCTTTCCGACATTCGTTTTCTTGATTTTCTGACCGTCCAGCAAAGCTGTTTTCGGCATCTGTTCCGTATAGATGCAGAACATCAGGTTTCGTTGGCCGGGTAAGCTATATTTCTCACCGGTCCGTGTACCTACTTTCAGCGTATAGCCTGTGTCGGTAGTCTGGCAAGTAATAGGAGTGCGCATGAACTCTCCACGCAAATATCCTAAATCAGTTCCTGCATCTTCATAAAGCGAGAAGGTAGTTTCACTGCCCGCTGCAGCAGGAAATATCTCAAACGTAACCGGATAGACCGGTTTCTCATCCGTATAGTTCATGACCGGCATTTGAGGTATGATACTTCCCTGCTTTACAAACATAGGAATAGTATTGAGGGGAGCATCCACCGTCATCCATTGCTCACCGCTATATGCTGTGTGTTTGTTGTTGTAGTCAATCCAAGTTCCTTCAGGAAGATACACATTCTTGTTTCGCGCTCCTTTCTTTACCACCGGAGCAACCAGCAGTTCGCTGCCAAACATGAACTGGGCATCCGTAGAGAACGTTTCCATATCTGCCGGATATTCCAGAAACATCGGTCGCATGAGAGGCAACCCCGTTTCGTGTGCTTCGCGGGCATACGTATAGATATAAGGCAAAAGACGATACTTCAATTCGATGGCTGCCTTGGCATTCTTCTCGGCCTCTTCGCCGAACAGCCACGCTCCACAGCCACGTTGCCCTCATGATGAATGCGGCTCAGGGGATTGAAAGCGCCCATCTGTATCCACCGCGTATAAAGTTCAGCCATCGCAGGATAATCCTCTATATCTCCGCAATAACCGGTAATGTCACAAGTAGTAAAAGGAATAATTCCCAAACCGGCAGACAACAGTACCGGAATCTGATTGGCCATCTGTCCCCAACCCTGCGTCACGTCATCACCGTTTCCACAGTCACCGGTCCAGCCGAAAGTATAGCGTTGCAAGCCCGCAAAAGCGGCACGTGTCATCTGAAATACGCGACGGTTAGGATTCCGTTTTTCAAACTGCTCCTTCACCACCTTATCCCACGTAAGACCATAAACATTGTGAATCTCATCATGCATGCCCAAATGGTGTTTCATCACCAGGCGTTCCGTCTGCTCCTCATTGCTCCAGGCAGGTTCACCCATATCAGTCCAGAAACCGGCAATGCCATCATCAATGGGCTTCTGCTGATAAGCTCCCCACCAGTCTGCCACAGCAGGAAGGGTGAAGTCCACTACGCCACAATTACCGCCCCAGGGCCAGGGCATGTCATAACTCCTGCCGTTGGTGGAGTCCTTTACCAGATACCCTAACCTATCGGCTTCCTCCCATTGCCGCTTATTGGCTTGTGAAATGACCGGATCTTGCGAAACCACCACCTTGAAGCCATATCCTTGAGGTCTGCAAGCATCTTTTTCGGATTCTCGTAGTTCCCTTTCCGCCACTCAAAATCCTGCAAATACTGTGTCCAGCCTATGTCCTGGTAAATAACATCACAAGGAATTCCGCGCTTACGATAGCCTTCAGCTATTTCATAAGACAATTTCTCGCTCGTCAGCAGTCCCCGGCATTGTGCAAAGCCCAATGCCCATTTAGGAGGCATTATGGGTTTTCCCGTCAGGTCGACATATTGTTTCATGATTTCCTTATAATCCTTCCCGAAGATGAAATAATAAATCATCTCTCCCCCAGGAGCCTCGAAACTGTAGTAATCGCGGCTTTCCGTACCAAACTTAAATTCGGTTTTATACGTATTGTCCAGGAAAATACCATAACGATAACTGCTCATAAAGAACGGAATACTCTTGTAGAGCGGGTCCTCAACGGCACTATAACAAGGCTTGTCACTGTTCCACATCTTGTAGGCTTCGCCGCGACGGTCCAGCTTGCCGGTCTTTTCTCCCAAGCCGAAGAAGTGTTCGTCACGACGGAGGTCTTGTATTCCAATTTGCGCTGCCCGTTACTGATATGCCCCTTATCGGCATAATCACTGAACAGCAGTTTCTGATACTTGTCGAATATCTGTAAGTTAAACGGAGACTTGTTTACCCGGATACGGAGTTTAGGGGTAAAAATCTCGTAGCAGGCATTCTGCTCGTCCACATGGACGGTACCGACATCCTCCAAGTCCTCATTGACGACGGCAAAGGAAGGATTACTCCGCTGGAAACTACCGTCGGGAGAAAACCATATACGTACCGTAGACTGGCTACACAGACGTAATTGTATGGCAGAACTGTCATTTAAATAGAAGGTCACACTCCGGTCATCACTGGTATAGGAAGTGCAGTCTCCGGTGCGGTTCTGTGCATTCGCATATACTGAAAATGCACAGACGGCAAAAAATAAAAATATATATTTCTTCATTACTATAATCTGTTTGTTCCTTTATTGGATACTCTTATTCCATCACAAGCATGCTCCAGTACTTCAGCAAAGGCAAGATAAAGGTAACCGTGCCGTCCTTCTGTTCGAATGACAGTTCCTGCGAAGCACCGGCATGGAAATCGGGCGATGCAACCCATATCTTGTTCACTTTACCGGAAACATTCATCTTCAACGGCACGTCGGACACCAGACGCGGTTCGGGCATTGTTCCGTTCAAATCCCTCCAGCTTAAGTTATCCGCATTGAGGAAGTTGAGCAGATGAATGACTTGCCTGCCATTTACATTCTTGGCATATACAGTGATGGCAGACTTCTGCGGCGGCCATGCATTCAGAGAAAGATTCCGCGCAGCATCCGTACAGTTCAGAGAAACGGAAATCTCCGCCTCCGTATCTTTATCACGAAGCAGGTTCTGATAAGCCGTCATAAAGTCATAATAACGAATCATGGCTGTTTTCAGTACATCGTTCATCTGCAAAGCCGTGCTTGGAAAGTACTCGCGGCATAGCATGTGGTCACCCAATTCCAAATGAGAGCCTCCCAAAGCAAATATCACAGCATCCGTCAGCAGCACACCCGGTGTATTGAACTCACCGGTACTGCTACCTGCCTTGTCATAGTTCATATATGCGGCAAACACCGTTTTCAAGGCATGGTTGCCATACTGGTCGTTCGCTTTGATAATGGTGTGCAGATCCTTGAAGCCTGCCTCATCGCCCCATACTTCATTATAAAGGAAATCCACTTTACCCGTACCAGCTATCTGGGAAGCTCCATAGCTGGAGACGGCATTCATCACCAAACGCTTGTCCGGATGCTTCTGTTTCATGGCTTCGATGAACGAGGCATATCCCTTAGGCAGATTTACCTTATTGCCATCATAGTCATAGCGGTCACCCCGGTTTCCCAGTTGGTCTATCTGATAACCGTCAAAGTCCAGATTGGCATAAACATCATCGTTTTTCTGGGCAATATATGCCTGCCATTCCGTATTGGTGGGATTGAGCAGGAAGATATTACTTTTCCAACTGGAGGGCAAGTCATGCGAATCCTTATCCATGCGTCCCGTGTTCTTGAATATGTACCATTCTTCCTTTACTCCGTCGGAAACGGCATCGTCCAAAGCTCCGAAACATAGATTGTAAAACATGGACTTCATGCCCAGGCTGTGTTGTGTAGAGATATACTTCTTCACTACCTCGGTATAGACCTCCCGGTTGGCAATGTCCTTATAGACCTCGTCCAGATGCTCACGCGTACCGCCCAACGGCCAATGATGCTTGTTGTGCCAATCCTGAAACTGTACCCCGTTAATGTGGCAACGGTTCAGGAAAGCCATCTCCTTCTCTATCACTCCATCCACCTTTTTCGAAGCATCAAAAGTGGCAACGAAACCATAACGTGGAAAACGTGTCCAGTCACTGGATACATCTACGGCAATAGTACCAAGAATAACCTCTGTTCCATTCTCTTTTGTACGGTATACATCCACCAGATAACCGGTATAATCGGTTGCCGGAGCAGTCCAAGTCCAAGTAGTACCGACAGCAGCCTGCTCCGATACAACCTTGTCCATTGTCCGGTAGCGGATTTTAGCTCCGGCAGGAAGGGCGTCAGCTGTAAAAGAAACACTCTCGCCCGGCCGGTAACATGCCTTGTCGGTAGTGAGATTGACCGTCAAGTCCGAGGTGACTGGGGTTACTTCCGTAACCCCTCCACTCTCTCCGCCTCCACCGGTACCGCTACCGGTATCATCACTCTCCTTGCTGCATGCAACCAGCAGCAAGGCTACCATTGTTGTATAAACTATCTTCTTCATCTATTGTAGATACCTATTGTTTCACGATTGAAATTGTCTCTTCCAGCTGATTCAAAGTAATCAGATAGGAACCTGCTGTCGTAATCTTCCACTTCTGGTCGATGCCGCCTACCATCACGTCCAGATATTGCGCTTTGAACGCTTCGTCTGATTTATCAAGGAAAAGCATCGGTTCTGTTTCTCCTGCAGGCTGTTTGTCTGCTACAGCCGGCATGAACCAGGCTCCATTCCAATCTTCCTGCTTATCACAAGTAAATTTCAACTCACCGGCATTCAGCGTACCTTTCCAAGTAAACACATACGGATTATCCGTTGTCTGCATCGGCGTAGCATCACCAATCGTCCAACCGGCCGGAGTAGCATCACCTACCATATAAATCATCTCATACGGAGTAAATTCGCTCATCATCATGCGTTCCTTACCACTACGGATATCCATGCAAATCTTGTAGGCCTTGCCGCATTCCCCATCTTTCAGCACCCATTTATTGTCCGGGTCGAACCCTTTCACAAACACCACTTCTGTATCGGTATAAGCAGCATCGGCATTCTTGGCCTTATACATGTTCTCCCAACTTCCATCGGAGGTTCCGAACTTGAATTCCCCTCCTTTGCCCACTTCAAAGAACTTGCCGAAGCGGAACAAGTATGGATCGAGCACATCTTGTTTCATCTTCACGAATCCCCAATCCGTAGCGTTACCCACAAAATAAAGCTGGTCGTAGGCAGGTGCCAACGTCTCTGTCTGGGTCAATGTAAGAACACCGGTAAACAGATTGGCTTCGACGATGTAATTATGGTCTTCTTCGACAACAAAAGGTTCATCCGGCTGGTCATCACTGCTACGAAGAACCAGCAATCCATCTGTTCCTTTGTTGTAAGAGGGCAGGAATGAGCCTAAGGTCGTGATGAACTTAAATTCACCGGCCACAAGCCGGCCCGTCCATGTAAAGATACCATTGTCCTTGCGGGTCATCTCTGTCGCATCATCGGCACTCCAGCCGCCCGGAGTGCACTACCTATCAGATAAAGGGTGGATGTGAGCGGTTTATAGGCTGTAACACTGAAAGCAGTGGTAGACACCTGTTTTTCGTCCCGTTCCGTTACAGTAGCTGTCAAGCGCGCTTCCAACGAAATGTTCTCCCCGGCAGTTGCCCCAAAATGGTTGCGCAGGATGTCATTCAATTCCTCTACGCTCTTTTTCCATGAGTATTCTTGTACGGCATTCTCCACAGCTACATAAGAATCTGCAAAATCACTGCCGGTCTTGGTCAATTCCAGCGTATAGGAAATTTTATTACCCGTCCCATAATTGGTTCCCGTAGTCCAGGAAAGCTCCAGGGCATCATCGGCATGTGCCTGCTCATTCAAAACAACTTCCGTCTTGCTGGCCGTCAGTACAAGTTCATTCTGTCCTTTATCCAATTCCATGTAATCATCATCTACACAAGCAGATAAGGCTGCACAGCCCAGTAAGGCAAATACAAGGTGTGAAATATATTTCTTCATATTCTTCTGATTAAATTAATTAATAACCCGGGTTCTGCACCATTAAGGTATTAGCATCCATCTCCGTCTGCGGAATAGGGAACAGCAAGCGGTTCTTGTTCACGTTGCTCTTTCCAATGGACTGCAGGAATTTAATGGCATACTCTCCATTGTTGACACGAATCATGTCGAACCAGCGATGCCCTTCGAAAGCTAGTTCCATGCGGCGCTCATGGATAATCTTTTCACGCATGGTTTCCTGTGACAAGCCCGAAACCTCCGGCAGTCCGGCACGCTTACGTACAATATTCAAAGGCACGGCAGCCTGGTCAGAGCGTCCCATTTCATTCAAAGCTTCGGCCTTCTTCAGCAGGACGTCCGCATAACGATAAATCACGAAGTTGGCAGGATTGGTATTGTATTCCGGAGAAACCGTTTTCGACACCAGGAACTTGCGTACATTGTATCCCGTATTGGAATAAGAGCTTTTGTAAGCCTTACCGTCAAAATCCGGACATCCGGCATAAAGCACGGTCAAATCCTTACGTTTGTCACCGCTCTCATATTGACCCACAAATTCTTCTGTAGGCTGGTTCCAGCCATAACTGCCGGCAACAAAGTCCGAATTACGGGGACCCATGAAAGTAGAAAGCCAGGAAGACTGCGGATTGTTTCCCCAAAAATCATATTCCGTATTGCCCGAATACTGGACCTCGAACAAAGATTCCGGCCCGTTATTGACCAATGCATCGAAATTGTCTCATACTTGCAGGAAGAAAGGTCATACCCCAAATTTGTTATCTCATCACACAAATCAGACACCTCTTGATAATATTCCGTATGATTAGGAGCCAGCGTCAGATAAATATCTGCCAACATGGCCAAAGCTGCATCTTTGCAGGCACGTCCCACGTTCTCGTCGTCGTAAGAAGACTTGGCAGGAAGCAGGTCAACCGCATTCTTACAATCGGAAATTATCTGGGCATAAGTCTCTTCGACTGTAGCGCGTGCAATGTCTGTCGGTTCTCCCGGATTATAAGGAGCCAAACGCAGTGGAACACCACCGTACAGACGTACCAATACATAGTAATAATGTGCACGGAGAAAATAAGCCTCTCCCAGACAGCGGTTCTTGATTCTCTCTGACACGGCTTCAGCCTCCAGAAGACTATTCAACACAATGTTGCATTGTCCTATCCCCACCCAGGGAGAACGCCACATGTACAATGCCATGCCATTGTCGCTCTGCGTTATGAAGTTAGAAGCTTGTATCGTTTCAAGGCCGTCGGTACCGCCACCGGCACCCACCAAACTGTTACCCGCCACAATATCCAGTGTCCAGATACGCTGGTTGTACATATTGGAAGACTGAAGGGTGCGATAGCAGGCATTGGTCAGAGCAATGGCCACATCATCGGTCACCGTCGTTTCCGGGTCAACCGTATTTTTAGGAGACTTGTCCAGAAAGTCGTTGCAGGAAGCCAGCAGCAATACTGCCAGCATATATAGTAAATTTGTTATCTTTTTCATATCCGAGTCAATCATTAAAAGTTAAAGTTTAATCCTAAGCTGAACGTACGGGAAATGGGGTAACGGTTCTGGTCTATTCCGTTAATACCCACTTCAGGGTCGAAACCGGAATATCCGGTGATGGTAGCCACATTCTCACAAGATAGGGAAAGGCGTGCATTCTCAATCTGGGCTTTCTGTAACCACTGCTTCGGGAAAGTGTATGAGAGTGTGATATTCTTCAAACGCAGATAAGAACCATTCTCCACAAAGCGGTCTGACACGCGTGTATTCTGATTGGGGTCGCCGAACACGGCACGCGGCATCGAATTGCTGGTCCCCTCTCCTTGCCAACGCTTCAGTACGTCGGTAGTCTGGTTATAGGCAGCTGCCATACCGGTATTGTCGATATTGTTGGCATTGTATATCTTATTTCCGGCTATACCTTGTAAGAAAACAGAAAGTTCGAAACCCTTATAGGAAAGGCTATTGTTCATGGAGAACAGCCAACTTGGGTTCGGGTTACCGATGACGGTACGGTCACTATCATTGATGACACCATCGTTGTTCAAATCCCTGAAACGGATATCACCCGGCTCAGCTCCCGGCTGCACGGCATGTGTATTCACTTCGGACTGGTTCTGGAAGATTCCGTCCGTAACATAGCCGTAGAAGACATTAATGGGATAGTCCTTTGCCAGCATCGTTACATAGGAGTTATTGATTTGGTTAATGTAATAAGGAACGTCGCTGTTCAAATCCTTAATTTTATTCTTATTGTAAGTGGCGGTCAGGTTCGTTTCCCATCCCAGTTCACCGGTAAGATTGATGGTATGCAGACTCATTTCAATACCTTGATTACGTACTTTTCCGGCATTGGTATACGTGGTTGTAGTATCTTCAAATCCCGATGTGATGGGGATAGACGCCTTTACCAGCATGTCTCTCGTCTCCTTCAGATAAGCATCGAACGAGAACATAACGCGTGAATTGAACAGTGAGGCATCAAAACCGATGTTGGTTTGTGCCACCTCTTCCCAATGGATATACGGGTTGGCGAGAGTAGAAGAAACCAGCGCTGTCTGATTGCCGCTCGAAATGCCGAAAGGATATACACTGGTATTGTAGGATGCCAGATAGCTGTAGTTTCCAACACTTGCCTGGCTACCGGTCACACCGTATCCCGCACGCACTTTCAGGTCATTGATATAGTCGTTTTTTGGAAACCACTTTTCCTGAGAGGCACGCCATGCCACAGATACGGAAGGGAAAGTACCCCAGCGATGTTTCTTACCGAAACGGCTGGAACCGTCACGACGAATGGTTGCAGTCAGCAAATAGCGGTCTTCGTAAGAGTAGTTGACACGTGCCATGTAAGAGAGCAATGCCCACTCTGTCTCGTTTCCACCGATGGCATACATTTCCTCGCCATTATCCATTTCGTGCACATTGTCGAACATAAACACATTCTTCTGCGCATTCAGGTAGTCGTTGGTGTTCCATTGGGCAGACATACCGGCCATCAATCCCACACGATGTTTTTCTGCAAAAGTATGGTCGAATAGGAAATAGTTGTCCCACAAATAAGTGAACGACTTGTTATCGCTCTTATAACGTGAAGTCTCCTCTGTGGGAGTGGGTTTCCAGTTATACTTGGGGGTAAAGTTGTCTATGAACCAGAATTTGGCATCGTAGCCGAAAGTACTTTTAAACTTAAGCCATTTGGTAAAAGTAAGTTCTGCCGTCAAGTTGGCCAGGAAGTTATATCCATCAGTCTGACTCTTGTTCAGTTCCGTCGGTCCAATGGGGTTGCGCGTGCTGCCATACCATTCCGAATTACCATTAGGGCCACTCCAACTGCCATCTTCATTCTTCACCGGATAAATGGGGAGCGCTTTCAGCGCATCACCTATATTATAGCTGCCCGACTTCTTCGTATCGGCACTGAACGTAATGTTATTGGAGAACTTCAACCATTTCAAGACTTGCGCATCACTGTTGGACTGGAATGTGAAGCGACGGTAATTCACACTCTTCACGATACCGGACTGATCCAGAAAACCACCGGACACATAATAATGGGATTTCTCGTTACCGCCGGAATAACTTACCGTATAGTTCTGCATCACACCCGTACGGAGCAATTCATCCATCCAGTCGGTACCTGCACCCAATTCAGAAGGATTGGCCCATTCCGGATTAGGATTGCGTCCACTGTTCACCATCATGTCATTACTCAACTCGGCATACTGCGCCGCGTTCAATAAAGAAGGTACGTTCGTAGCATTCTGGAAAGAGTAATTGGCAGATACAGCAAGTTTTCCTTTTCCTTCCGTACCGCGTTTGGTGGTAATCATCACAACTCCATTAGCTCCCCGGGAACCGTAGATGGCTGTGGCCGAAGCATCCTTCAATACATCCAAACGTTCCACATCGGCCATATTTAAGGAAGACAAGCCCAAGTCGGTAGGCACTCCGTCAATCACGACCAGCGGGTCGCAGTTGTTGATAGAACCCAAACCACGAATCTTGATGGATACATTGTCTCCCGGTTTACCGGCATCTACAATCTGCACACCTGAGATTTTTCCCTGGATGGCTTGTCCCAAATTGGATACGGGGGAATCCTTGATATCCTTGTTACCGATGGAGGACACTGCTCCTGTAAGGTCGCTTTTCTTCATGGTGCCATACCCTATCACCACCACTTCATCCAGCATTTCGGCATCTTCAGACAAAACTACCTGAAGCTGTTTCTGTCCCTTCACCTGCACCTCTTGAGTCTTATAGCCTACAAATGAAACGACAAGAGTACCGTTCGGAGACATGTTCAAAGAGAAATCACCGTCAATACCGGTTATTGTCCCATTTGTGGTTCCTTTTTCCATTACACTGGCGCCAATAACCGTTTCACCGGTCTGGTCTTTCACTACACCTTGTACTGTAATTTGCTGTGCGAACATGCACATCGGAAGTAACATTCCTATCAGACAAACCATCATCCGTAGCCTGCTGATTGGCATTTTGTACTTTTGCATAATATAAGAATTTAAAGTTAATAATAAAAACATAAATCACATGTGTCACTCTTTCCGAAGAGGAACAATGCAAATGTATCAGATAAGAGAAGCCAATAGTGGAGGAAAGAGTAAAAAGTAGTGGTTTACATCATTCAAAAAGACTTAAACCACTATATACCAATAATATATAAAATTATTACCCAACTAAAAAAGTAGTGAAAATATAAGCGTAAAAGAGACACTTCCAAGCTTCAAAACCCCTATTCTCAGTTCTTCGACTTGCCAATTGTCATCACTTCCTGTTCCAACAAGTCGCGGTCACCGGCAGCCTTGTTGCGAACCTTCGTACGATAGTTATAAATGGTGGTAACAGAATACCGAAGGAACTGGGCTATCTTCACGCTGTCAGTAATGCCCAAACGTATCAATGCAAAGATGCGCAACTCTGTATTCATCCGTTCGCCGGCTTTCAAGGATATTTGCTCATCATCGGCAAGCAGGGCATTGAAGTCTTCTACAAAAGTAGGAAACAGCTGCAGGAAGGTATTATCAAAGTTGGTATAGAATTCCTTTAATTCCCCCTCTATGAATTTAGAAGACTTGATGTTCTTGTAGAGTTCCTCCACATTTCCGGTAGCGGCAATCTTTCCCAGCGACCGGCGGTAATTGTCCATCTTTTCCAAATAGACCGAGCACTGGTCCATATAACGGCCGATATACTCCTCCTTCAGATAGGAGTTTTCGGCAATGCTGTGGTTGGCCTCCTTGAGTTGTGCATTGGAAAGGTGAAGCTCATCATTCAGCTCCTTCAACCGTTTGTTGGCGTCAATCACTTCCCTGCGGGCGGCAGCCACTTTCTTCATCTGCTTGTATACATAAAATATGGCAAGCAACAGAAAAAGTGAAAGCAGGCTGATAGATACCAGTGCCCATTTCATCTGCTCCTGCTGCTTCTCCGTCTTTTGCTGGTAAGCATCATTAATGATAGGAAAGATTTCCAGAATCTCCAGCTTGCGCAACCGGGCATTGCAGGCGGCTGCATCTTCCATACATATCTTTACATAAGAATAGGCACGCTCGATGTCTCCTTCCTGGTAAAGCAGTACGGCGAGCTTGCGTAAAGAGATATATTCACGGACAGCGGTTTTCATATCCGCCATAGCAGAAACAATCAGGTATTCCTTTTCCTTCTCTTTGTCCCCTTTCAGCCGGTAAGACTCTGATAAAGTATAGGCACAAATCGCAACGTCGTGTTCATAGTCCTTCTGCAGCGCCAGATAATCCGTCAGCAAACGGATGGCCTTGTCATATTCATTGCGTACATTATACTGGTCGGACTGAATCAAGGTATGTATCAGAAGATTATCTTTATTGACCAACAGCAACGAATCACGATATTTGTCCGTAAGCTCCGTATAAAGCTTCTTTTCATATGCCGTCACGGCATAATCGGCCATAAGGCCATAGACCGTACGTAGATATGGTAATAATATGGATGGATATCCACCGGTAACCGGTCTATATGGATATTCCGCATCAAATCCATAACTTCCTTATACATACCGGTCATTCCCAAAACATCTGCTTTATTCATGCGGGCATTGTCTATGTATTCCCGGTTTCCAAGACGTATGGCTATCTGTTCCCTTTCCTCGGCCATGTGCAATGCAGAATCCGTATTGAACGAACGGTACTCATCCAGCAATGTGCCAAGAATGGCAAAACGTTCTTCATCCGGTATCTGCCGATGCAACAGTCTTTTCAGTTCCACCAGTTTCAGCTCTTTCTGCTCCATGTATATGGGACGCTCCTTTATCGCCTGGTCCAGTTTCAGCAGTAAAGAATCCGCCCGGCTGCTGTCTGCAGCATGAAGGCGGCACATACAGATGGTACAAAGACACAAGAATATGATTATATTTTTCATCCGGCTTTCCGATTAGTTAAAGGCAATACTTTCTGAGAATCCTCATGCAAAAGTAATTAAAATACCATAAAAACCTATTCCACTATCATTAAAAGCTCGAAAGCAGAGTGATAAAAAAGCATACTGCAAGCAAAAGAATCAAAATATTGAATTACCTTTACGGAAAATCCAAAGAAAGACCATATCATAAATATCATCCGAGCATCATGGATATACACACATTTATAGCCAATTATCAGGAAGCTTTCGGCCAACATACCGAACTCCCCATCGCCTTTTGGTATTCAGACCGAATGGAGGCATCTACAGAGAAAGTAACCGGTTGTCTCTTCAAATGCATGAAACAAGTCAGAGACGGCAAAACCGTCAGTCTCAGCAACGAAACAATCACCTGCGGAGGAGGCAAGTTCTATACCGGATTTACAGAAATGCCCGAGCGCGTCCCGGGTTTTGTCTCCTTGAAAGAGAAATACAAGAAGACTCCCGAAATGGTGGTAGATTTTGTCAATGAGCTACAGATTTCCAGAACTGACAAAGCCTATCTGCATTTTGCCCGCATAGACAAGATACCTTCCTTTGATGAAGTGGAAGGACTGCTGTTCCTGCCAACTCCCGACATTCTATCCGGACTGGCGACATGGACCTTCTTCGACAACAATGCATCGGATGCCGTGGCAGCCCCATTCGGCTCCGGCTGTTGCTCCGTCATTACCCAAACCATCATTGAAAACCGGAAACAAGGGAAACGCACTTTCCTGGGATTCTTCGACCCCTCCGTCCGCCCATACTTCGAAGCGGACTTATTGAGCTTCACTATCCCCATGTCCCGGTTCAAGGAGATGTATCACACCATGCGCGAAAGCTGTCTGTTCAATACACATGCCTGGGGAAAAATCAAGGAAAGGATACAGCTTTCCCAATCAAGAGACGTACATATCCTCTCCTCTCCCATTTCCTTCCCCATCCTTCCGGACATTTATCTGCAGGAAATCAGAATAGAAGATGCCGCAGCCATCTACCATGCCATCGACACACACCGGGACTACTTAAGAACATGGCTGCCATTTGTGGATAATATGCGCACAACAGCTGATGAAGAAGCTTTTTTACGTCAGGTATTATCTACTCCTGCCGAACGAAATGAGCCAATATTCGGTATTTGGAACCAACAACATGAAATCTGCGGACTGATAGGTTTCCATTTCTCCGATTTCGACAACCACCGTACAGAACTCGGCTATTGGCTACTGCCGGAATACCAGCATCGGGGCATCATTACTGAAAGTGTCCGCAAGCTGTGTCTGTGGGCCGTACAAGAAAAAGAGATAAAGCGGATACAAATTCGCTGTGCCGTGGGCAATGCAGCCAGCAACGCAGTACCGGTTCGCCTCGGTTTCATCCATGAGGGAACAGAACGTTGCGGAGAACTGCTGGCTTCTGGAGAATATACAGACATACATATATACAGCATCCTGAAAGAAGAAGTGCTGGCCAACCTCAAACGATAAAATATCAAATTATATATCAACTATTGAAATTATACATGGAACAACAACCTCATCTCAATGACCACAACAAGCAGGAGTACCCTCCTATGCATACAACGGAGCACATCATCAACCAAACCATGATAAGGTTATTCGGTTGCGGCCGCTCCATATCAGCACACATAGAACGGAAGAAAAGCAAGCTGGACTACCGTCTTGCCGCCTGCCCCACGGAAGAAGAAATAAAGAAGCTGGAAGAGGCCGTAAACGAGATAATCGCCCGACAGCTGCCCATCACAACAGAATTCATTACGCAAGAGGAAGCGCAAGGACGTTTCGACTTGGAACGCCTGCCCGATGGTGCTTCGGAAACGGTACGTGTCGTGAAAGTAGGCGATTACGACGAATGCCTCTGCATCGGAGTACATGTGGAGAATACATCAGAAATCGGAACCTTCAAAATCATCAGTCACGATTGGAACGAAGAAGCCAAGCGTTGGAGAATGCGTTTTAAATTAGTCTGAAAATCTATCAATTTTAAATAAATAAGATAGCAAAATGGCATTAAACAAGCAAATAAGTCAGTTCTTCAATGACAAATAGTCAATAAAGTCAGTAAAAACCGGTTGGCATAAGGTTTGCGATATTGTTAGCGAACGACGGTTCAAGAAACGGACGGTGAAAACCCAAAAGGCAGACACCCGAAGACAAAGAACCGGAGTTCAAAACTAAACAGCATGTTTAACTTAAACAATAGGAGACTATAACTATGATGCCTGTAAGAAGAAACCAAAATTGGTTACCGAGTATTTTTAATGATTTCTTTGACAATGATTGGATGGTAAAAGCAAATGCCACCGCCCCTGCCATCAACGTATTCGAAACAGCAAAAGAGTACAAAGTTGAATTGGCTGCTCCCGGTATGACAAAAGAAGACTTCAACGTTCACATCGACGAAGAAAACAACCTGGTCATCAGCATGGAAAAGAAAACAGAAAGCAAGGAAGAGAACAACAAGGACGAAAAGAAGGAAGGCCGCTACTTACGCCGCGAATTCTCATACACCAAGTTCCAGCAAACCATGATTCTTCCGGACGATGTCGATAAGGAAAAGATTGGTGCCCATGTAGAAAACGGCGTGTTGAACATTACATTGCCTAAGTTTACAGAAGCAGAAAAAGAAAAGGCCAAGAAATTCATCGACGTAAAATAACGCCCGACCATTAAAAAGAAAATCTCCCGCTGCACAAGATAATGCAACGGGAGATTTTTATATCCATAGCTATGCGGAACTATTTCTTTTTCCCTTTCAGAAAACGGTCTGTCAGCCACTTGCGCACCGGTTCGTCGTACAGTTTCAAACAAGCATAAGCAAGAACAAAGGCTCCAACGAAAGTAAGTATCATATAAGGGATACCTTCCACCATTGTAGCGTTATTGTTGCATACCCAAGCCGTATAAGTATATACCAACGGATAATGGGTAATATAAATCGGATAGGAAATATCTCCCAGGAACTTGCATACGGCAGTAGAGCGCTTACCGGTCACCTTGCCGCCCGCTCCCATTGAAACAATGACCGGGAAGATGCAGATAATACAGAAAGCCTCGTAAAGCCCGTTCATCCAGTAACCATCCTCACCTCCGATACGGGGAATGGAAAGAACCACCACAATCAGCAGGCTGCACCACCAGAAAGCACGCTTTTCAAGCCGTATCAGCCAGCCGAGGCGTGACAGAAGCAATCCGCCGAAGAACGGATACATCAGCCGGACCATACCCACATACTGCTGTTCCCAGTTCAAGCCCAACCACCCACAATATCGCCGGCAGGAGCAGTCAGACAACGGTACACCGTAAAACACCCTGCCACAAATACCAGCACCGACAGGGCCACCTTATTGAACTTGCGTACAAACAACGCATACAGGATATTACCGATATATTCATAATAGAGCGACCATGCCGGGCCATTCAACGGATGCATTTCCGTCCAGCCGCGAATGTCGAACTTCAGCGGAAGAGGAAGCAAGGTACAGCCCAGCAACATCACCAGCAGCATTGTTCCGATGGACGTATTCTCGATAGGTGGAAAACAAGGCGACTCCTGAAAATAGAAAAAGGCAGCGCCACAATGCTTCCCATAATCACCATAGGATGCAGGCGGATGATACGGCGTTTGAAGAAAGTGCCCACGGTCATCCGGTTCCAACGGTCATCATAAGCATAGCCGATAACAAAACCGGAAAGCATGAAGAAGAAATCCACTGCCAGATAACCATGATTGATAATTTGAGTAAGATGGCTGCCACCTGCATGTGCTTCAAAAAGATGGAAGATAATAACCATGACAGCCGCCACGCCACGAAGTCCGTCAAGAATCTCATAATGCGGTTTCGAGGCAAGATAAGTAGTTCGTGTATTCATTTTGGTATAAGATATTTATTTATTCGCGTACAAAGATAAGAGTTTTTTCCAATAAGGGAACTGATAGATATCATATAAACTCTATCAATTAATTGACAAGTATAACAGTTGTCTTTATCATTAGATACATATCACTACTTGCACCTTTTTTTCCGCACAAAAAAACAGCTTTATTATCCATAATAAAAGGGCTACACCTTTTCCTCCTCATGGTGTAGCCTTAAACACAAAAGGGTGTAGCTATCCAAGGCAAATGGTGTAGCCCTTCTTCAAAAAAGAGAGCCAAATAGGATAATAATAAAGAAAAATCAGTTAACTACTTTTCTTATAACTTTTTACCGCCCACAGATTGAAGACCAATGCAAAGACCAACACGGCTCCCAGTTGCGGAAGCAGTTCGGCAAATCCGCCACCACGGAGATAGATGGTACGCATCACCTCCACAAAATAGCGTAGCGGATTGATGCACGTAATCCATTGCGCCCACTCAGGCATACTGTGGATAGGGGTGAAAAGACCACTCATCAGAATAAGGATAAGCATGAAGAACCACATGACAAACATGGCCTGCTGCAACGTGGTCGAATGATTGGATATGACCAGCCCGAACCCCGACACCACCGGTAGAAAAAACAGCGCCATGCCGTAGATAGTGAGGAAATGTCCCGCCGGCAGAATGCCGTAAAGTACCCATGCCAGAACGAAACAGATGGTCAGCACCACAAAACCTATCAGCCAGTAAGGTATCAGCTTGGCGGCAATGAAAGTGAACTTGCCGACAGGGGTGACATTTATCTGCTCGATGGTGCCCACCTCCTTCTCGCCCACCACATTGAGGGCAGGGAGAAAACCGCAAATCAGCGTCAGCAGCATCACCATGAGGGCAGGAATCATGAAAAGCTTGTAGTTCAGCGTGGGGTTGTAAAGGTTCTGCGTAGTGATGTCCACCCGGGAAAGCGGCTTCCCGGCAAGCCCTTGCGAAGACGACTCCGAACCCAGTTCACGGTATAGTCACTGATGATGGAAGACAAGTAGGATCCTCCCAGACTGCCCTTCGTGCCGTTCACGGCATTGGCCGCCACCAGCAGACGAGGCGCCTCTCCCTTCACCCAATCCTTTTCGAAATCACGGGGAATCTCCAGCACGACATCTGCCGAACCTGCTTCAATGGCCAGCAAAGCCTCATCATATGTATCGGGAAGCGCTGTCAGGCGGAAATAAGTGGATGCACCGATTTTATCTACCAGACGGCGGGACAAGACGCTGTGGTCATTGTCCACTATATTCAGATTGATGTTCTTTATCTCCAGATTGGCGGCCCAGGGCATCAGTATCATAATCATGCACGGGAAAATGAAAATCAGCTTGGGCAGGAAGGAGTTGCGGAACAACTGCTTGAATTCCTTTTCAATGAGAAACTTTATCATAAGACGATATTTTAAAGATTTTAGACACAAGAACAAAAGAACAGATTTCCCGTATCCTTTTGTCCTTATGTTCTTCTGCCTGAATAATTAATACAAAATTCATATCCGCTCTTTACTCAAGCCGATGCTTGAATTTCTTGAAACTCACCGTTATCAGCAATACCGCCATCGTGGCAAGTATGCCGACCTCCATCAGCACAAGCGAAACATCCACTCCCTCAATCATCAGCTTACGCACCGCCTGGATATACCAGCGTGCAGGAAGCACAGCTGAAATGGCCTGCAAGATAACGGGCATACTCTCAATGGGGAATATCATGCCCGAAAGCAACATGGTGGGCATCATCAGCATCAGTCCGGACACCAGCATGGCGGCAACCTGCGTCCGGGTGACCGTGGAAATCAGCAGCCCCAGCGCCAGGGAGACAAAGATGAATAGCAGCGACACCACCACCAGCCAGAACAAGCTGCCCGCCACGGGAACATTGAGCACATAGACCGAAAGCAGAAGAATGGTGGTCAAGTTGACAAACGACAGCACAAAATAGGGCACCGCCTTTGCCAGAATGATGAAAAGCGGTTTGACGGGAGAAACCAGCAGGACCTCCATCGTCCCCTTCTCCTTCTCGCGCACAATGGAGATGGAGGTCATCATGGCGCAAATCAGCATCAGAATAAGCCCCATGACACCCGGCACGAAGTTGTAGGCACTCTTCATCTGCGGATTGTACAGCAGCTTGAGCTGGGGTACAATGGCAGCGGCATGCACTCCCGGCGGAAGCATCTCCTGCCCGGCAGAGGAGATGATGTTTGCGGCATAGCTGCCTGCATAGTCGCCATATTGGGGTCTGTGGCGTCGGAGACAAGCTGCACGCGCGCCTCGCCGGTATAAAGCTTGTCCGAGAAACGCTCGCTGAAAACAAGCGCCATGTCAATCTCCCCTCTTCCGAAAGAAGCCTCCATATCGGCGGGAGAATGCAGGCGGCGGATGACGGTGAAGTATTCGCTTGCATCCATGCGGTCGATGATACGGCGGGTAACTACGTCATTCGACGGGTCGAGCACCGCCACACGCACGTTCTTCACCTCGGTGGTGATGGCAAAACCGAAAAGGATTATCTGCACGATGGGCATGCCCAGCAGAATCAGCATCGTGCGCCGGTCGCGGAAGATATGGAAGAACTCTTTTCGGATGAAAGATATGAATTGTTTCATTGTCTATATTTATATTTAGGCTCGGATAATGCGGATTTCACGGATTTTCAGTCGGCGGTTCGCACAGCTTGACGAGCCAGTTGTTGGAATACATCGTCCATCGTAGTGGCATTGAACTGCCGTTTCAGCTCCCCGGGAGTGTCGAGTGCACGGATGACGCCGTCTACCATGATGGAGATGCGGTCGCAATACTCCGCCTCGTCCATAAAGTGGGTGGTGACAAAGACGGTGATGCCCTCGTCGGCAGCCTGGTAAATCAGCTCCCAGAACTGGCGGCGCGTGGCAGGGTCCACCCCACCCGTAGGCTCATCCAGAAAGACAATCTTGGGACGGTGGAAGATGGAGACGGAGAAGGCCAGCTTCTGCTTCCAGCCCAGCGGAAGGCTTTTCACCAGTGTATCCCGTTCCTTTCCAGCCCGAGGTGGAGGAGCAGCTCATCGTCTTGGGGGCAATCTCCGCTTCGGGGATGCCGTAGATACCGGCAAAGAGGCGGATATTCTCCCACACCTTGAGGTCTTCGTAAAGGGAAAATTTCTGGCTCATGTAGCCGATGTTCTTCTTCACTTCTTCGGGTTGGGAAGCCACATCGAAACCTGCCACACATGCCTTGCCGCCGGTGGGGCGGCTAAGTCCCGTAAGCATGCGCATGGCGGTGGTCTTGCCTGCCCCGTTGGCTCCCAGGAAACCGAAAATCTCGCCCCGATGGACTTGGAAGGAGATGTGGTCTACAGCGGTGAAATTACCGAACCGCTTGGTCAACCCTTCCACTTCAATCACCTTGTTTTCGTGGTTTTCCACCCGTTCGTGCTGCAAGCCCGGAGGGCAGAGGATGCCCGCAAAGCGTGTCAGGATACGGTCGGGGGTATCGATGCCTTTTATCTCTCCTTCGTTGATGAAGGCGATGCGGTCGCATTGGCGCGCTTCGTCGATGATGGGGGTGGAAGCAATGATGGTGATACCCTGCTCCTTCAGTCGGCGAAGCATTCCCCAGAATTCCTTGCGGGACACGGGGTCGACGCCCGTAGTGGGTTCGTCCAGAAAGAGGACATCCGGTTTATGGATAAGGGCACAGCTAAGGGCGAGTTTCTGCTTCATGCCGCCGGACAACGCTCCGGCGCGGCGCTTGCGGAAAGGTTCTATCTGCCGGTAAATGTCGCGCACCAAATCATAATTCTCCTCGATGGTGGTGTGGAAGACGGTGGCGAAGAAATTGAGATTCTCCTCCACCGTCAAGTCCGGATAGAGGGAGAAGCGTCCGGGCATATACCCCACCCGCCTGCGGATGGCTTTGTAGTCCTTCACCACATCCAGACCGCAGACCGAAGCCGAGCCTCCGTCGGCAAGCAGCAAAGTGGTGAGGATGCGGAAAAGCGATGTCTTGCCCGCACCGTCCGGCCCGATGATGCCGAAAAGCTCACCGGGAGCCACTGACAGAGAGACACCCCGCAGGGCTTCCACGCTGCCGTAACGCTTGGAGATATTAGTTAAAGTTACAGCCTCCATACATTCCTATTTTCAGCATCCCGTCATTCTTCACGGCAATCTTTACGGCATAGACCAGATTGGCGCGCTCGTCTTTCGTCAGGATAGTTTTTGGAGTGAATTCGGACGTATCGGAAATCCAGGTGACGATGCCGGGGTATTCTTTCCGCACTTCCTTTCCATAATCCGCATAAACCTTCACTTGCTGCCCCTGCTTGATTTCGGCAAGCTGCTCGGAGGTGATGTAGGCACGGAGGTAAATCTGCTCCATATCCGCCACTTTGAAAAGAGGGGTGCCGGGAGCAGCCAGTTCTCCGGCTTCGGCATATTGGGCAAGGACGGTTCCCGTCAGCGGAGAGGTGATGTGGCATTTGCGCAACTGGTCTTCTATCTGCGCCACCTGGATGCCGACAGAGGAACTTTGCCACGTCAGGCTCCGGTCACTGTTGCGCAGGGTGGAGTTCTGTGCGTCGAGCTGCTTGCGGAGGACTTCGAGAAGGGACTCGGCATCATCCAGTTGCTTCTGGTTGGCGGCACCCACACGGAGCAGGTTGGACACACGGTCGCGCTCGCGCCGTGCCTGCACAATCTGTTCCTGAGTGGCGGCTACTTGCTTCAGGATATCAGCCGCTGGCCTTCCACGGACTTGACACTGGCCTCCAACTGGAGTTTCTTCAGATAGAGTTGGACGGTATCTATAATGCCTACCTCCTGCCCGTCTTTCAGTGTCGTGCCTTCCTCGATGTCGAAACTCAGCAGTTTTCCAGACGCCTCGGCAGAAACGATGACTTCGGTAGCCTCGAACGTTCCCGTCGCATCATATTTCGGAGTACCGCCGGTACAGGCGGCAAGGAGAAATAAAAAGGAAATAATTTCAATGATTTCATACTATTTCAAGTTATAAATTACGGATTATAGTCATTAATTGTTCAGCGTATATTTCAGCTGCCAGATGTTCATCAGCAACTGCACCTCATGCAATGCCTTGGTCTGTCGTGCCATACTTTCGTTGGTAATCTCCCGCAGCATATCGGTCACGGTCATTGTCCCGTTCTGCACCTTGGCCTCGGCTGCACGGCGGATATTCCCACGCAGACGGATAATCTCGTCATCATCCGCCATCTGGCGGCGCATGGATACAATGCCCGCATCCTGCTGCGTAGCCTGCAGGCGAATGTTGAAAAGGAACACATCCCGGCCGGTCTCTATCTGTTGGCGGGTATTGTCTATCCTGCGGCGGTCGTTCTTCAACGTATACAGACTGCCGAAATTCCAGGACATGCGCACCCCCGCCATGTAATAGGCGTTGAATTCATCTTTCAACATATTCAATCCCGGATTGCCGTATGCCCCTTGTACAAAAAGGCCGAAACGCGGCATCAACCGGGTGTTCAAGGCTGCCTCCTGCTGGTGGAGTTGCTCTCCCTGCGCATCGTACCAACGAAGTTCGGGACGGTTGTTCATCTGCCGGTCTATGTTTTCTTCGGCAGCCGGTTTCAATAAAACCGTTTCGGAAGAGAGATCCTTGCCCGTAAAGGCAGCAAGCATGCTGAGGTATGCACGGCGGGTGGTCTCCAATTCCACACGGTGCTGCCTGGTGTTCAGTTGCTCTACGCTGACTGCATCCAGGTCGCTCAGGGTGGCGATGCCATTGGCTATATAGTCGCTACCTGCTTGTGGGTTCTTCCTAAATCTTCTTGCAAGAGGCTGTTCTGTTTCAGCTGTTCGTCCAACAGCAGGATGCCGAAAAAGAGCTGGTTCACCCGGTCAGTCAAGGCATACATGTCTACATGCTGTTTTTCCAGTTCCACTTCCGAGGCGGCACGCGTCAATCGTTTTCTGGAACGTATATCCCCACCATCCAGAGGGTCTGCTGCACTTCGAGCATCACCTGGTACTGGTCTTTCGAAGCAGTCTTGATGTCGAGATTAGGGATTTCGACCGGTAGCCGGGTGATGTCACTCTGGTACGTGGCCTTGCCGGATAGGGAAAACTGGGGCAAGTAACCTTTTCCGGCATTGGAGAGGTCGTACCCGCGTGCCTTTTCTATCAGTCCGTATTGCCTGACCAACGGATAATTGTCTTGCGCCCGGCGCTGGCACTCTTCCAACGTGAGCTGGGCATGTGCCAGCATGGCGGCAAGAGAAAGGGTAAAAAAGAAAACGGTTCGTTTCATATCCATTCTGTTTCTTGTTTATTCTACATGGTTTTGTTCTATACACATGCAAAGATAAAGGCATAACCCTATAACCTTACAATCCATTTGTGCGCAAAGATGTTCTAATAGTACGACATTTCGTAGAAAAAGACAAATAATAGGAACACTTTATTATCTTTGCGGTGGAAATATACATTATTCATAAAGGGAAAGATATGGAAAAGAACAAACCGATAAGCGTCGCATTCGAGGACATCCGCAACAATCCGGATTTATAGAACATTCCGAATACAGATTTATAAACGACGATTTGGGAATGGTCATCAGTTTTCAAGCAATGGGATTCAGGCTATTCCGCACCCAGCAACCTTATCGTGCCAAAGAAGGAAGGATTGTACGCATCATGCAAGGTAAGGCCGAATCTCCATCAATCTTATCGAATATGAAGCTACAGCCCACGATATTATTATCATCCCTGACAATTCGCTGATAGAAATATCGGAAGTCAGTCCCGACTACGAATTCCAAGTCATCATGCCCACTGCCAATTTTCTGCCCGTGCTACAGAATTCCATTCTTTCGGAAGCTTATACACGAAACGGAATCCGCCTTTCATGCAACAACGAGGAATGGGCACACATCAGCAGCTTCTTCTCTTTATTGTGGAATATACTACATTGTTTGCCCTACCGCCGCGGAGCTGTACAGCACTTGATTGTCTCACTTCTCTATAACCTTAAGTATATCCACGAGCACACATGCAAGTCAACTCCGGCACGCCTTTCACGCCAGGAAGAGCTATTCCGCCGCTTCATCGCTTTGGTGAACCAACACAGCAAGCACGAACGCAACGTCAACTTCTATGCCGACAAGCTATGCCTGACACCGCACTATCTGAGTTCGGTGATACGTGAAACAAGCGGGCAAACCGTGATGCAATGGATTAATCAAGCTGTTATCCTCGAAGCCAAAGTATTGCTGAAACACAGTAATTTACTGGTGTTTCAAATATCAGACGAACTGAACTTTCCCAATCCGTCGTTCTTCTCGAAGTTCTTCAAACGTATGACGGGGATGACACCGGCGGAATACCAAAAACAAACCTGACCTCAAAACAGCTGTCCTATACGGGAGCCTGACGGTCCGTCGCAAGAGTCCGCTTCCAATGCCAGCATCCCTTGTTTGGCTGCCAGTCCACCGGCATAGCCTATCAGCGTATGGTTGCTGCCCACCACACGATGGCAGGGGATGAGTATGGAGAGGGCATTTGCCCCATTGGCAGCCGCCACCGCACGTACGGCTTTCGGATTGCCCAGCTTTCGTGAAAGCTCGCCGTAGGACACTGTTTTTCCGTAAGGGATGTTCTGCAACTCCTGCCACACCGTCCGCTGGAATTCTGTTCCGACTGCAAGCAGTGGAACATCGAATATGGTCCGCTTACGGGCAAAATACTCATCCAACTGAATGATTGCCCTTGCAATCACTTCCGAAGTGCCTTCCTCATAATCGGCATGCAGCGCCTGCCGTATACGCTTATCAACGGGTACTCTACGTTTCTCGTTCAGCATCCAGTCGCATAGGCAGAGTTTATCGCCGAAAGAGCCGAGGAGCAACTCGCCATAAGGAGATTGATAGTATTGGGTCAAAATTGTTTCCATCGAACTTAGTTTTCAGCAAAGATAGCAAATTAAATCATCATTTGTACTCCGCCCACGACTTGATAGCCAAATCATCCGGCATCATCGTGCAGAATGCATTGATGAACGCACTTGCCAGACGGGCATTCGTTATCAACGGAATATTGAGGTCGATGGCGGCACGGCGTATCTTGTAGCCGTTATCCAACTCGCCTGCGGTGAGGTTCTTCGGAATATTGACCACCATGTCTATCTCCTTGCGGTGCAGCATGTCGAGTGCCTGCGGCTGGCGTTCGGGTTCGCTGGGCCAGTAGACGCGCGTATTCTCCACACCGTTCTCCGTAAGGAAGTTGCTGGAACCACCCGTGGCAAATATCTTATACCCCTTCTTCTGAAGCATACGCGCGGCAGAAAGCATGTCCACTTTCTGCTTCGGAGTACCGGTAGAAAGCAGGATATTTTTCTCTGGAATACGATATCCCACGGAGAGCATCGCCTTGAGAATGGCGCAGGAAGTATCGCTGCCGATGCAACCCACCTCGCCCGTGCTTGCATATCCACACCCAGTACCGGGTCGGCCTTCTGCAGACGGTTGAAGGAGAACTGGCTCGCCTTGATGCCTACGTAATCCAAATCGAACAGATTCTTGTCCGGCTTCTGTACCGGAATGCCGAGCATCACCTTCGTGGCAAGTTCAATAAGGTTTATCTTCAGCACCTTGCTGACAAACGGGAACGAACGGCTGGCACGGAGGTTGCACTCAATCACCTTGATGTCGTTCTCGCGTGCCAGATACTGGATATTGAACGGACCGGAGATGTTCAGCTCACGGGCAATCTCGCGGCTGATGCGCTTGATGCGGCGCACCGTCTCCACATACAACTTTTGTGGCGGGAACTGGATAGTGGCGTCACCGGAATGCACTCCGGCAAACTCGATATGCTCACTGATGGCGTACGCGATAATCTCTCCATCTTGCGCCACAGCATCCATCTCCACCTCCTTGGCATGCTCAATGAACTGGCTCACCACTACGGGATGTTTCTTGCTGACATTCGCCGCCAGCTTCAGGAAGCGTTCCAGCTCCTCCCGGTTGGAACAGACGTTCATCGCAGCGCCGGACAATACGTAGGAAGGACGGACCAATACCGGGAAGCCCACCTTATCCACAAAGGCGTTGATGTCCTCCAGGGAGGTCAGCGCCCGCCATTCGGGTTGGTCTACACCAATGCGGTCGAGCATGGCGGAGAACTTGTCACGGTCTTCGGCATTGTCGATGCTCCTGGCGCTTGTGCGAGAATAGGTACCTTCTGCGCATCGAGGCGCAGGGCAAGGTTATTCGGTATCTGACCACCGGTAGAGACAATCACCCCGTGGGGATTCTCCAGTTCGAGAATATCCATCACGCGCTCGAAGGTGAGCTCGTCGAAGTAAAGACGGTCGCACATGTCATAGTCCGTAGACACGGTTTCGGGGTTGTAGTTTATCATGACACTGCGGTAGCCTTCCTGGCGGATGGTGTTCAGGGCCTGCACGCCGCACCAGTCGAACTCTACGGAAGAACCGATGCGGTAGCGCCGGAGCCCAATACGACGATGGACTTGTGGTCGCCGAGGTAACGGACATCATTTGCCGTGCCGCTATACGTTAGGTAGAGATAGTTGGTCTGTGCGGGATATTCGGCGGCAAGGGTATCTATCTGCTTCACTACGGGCAGAATGCCTGCACTCTTGCGGAAATTGCGGACGGCAAGGATGGCTTCTTCGCCGTCCATTGCTTGTTCCAAGCCGAGGGCACGGGCTATCTGGAAATCAGAGAAGCCTTGTACTTTGGCTTTACGCAACAAGTCCACGGGAATCATTGGCAACTCTCCATCAGCCATAAAAGAGTGCAGTTCCCTGCTGGTATCCATGATGTTCATCAACTTCTCCAGGAACCAACGGTCTATCTTGGTCAATTCGTGCACCTGGTCCACCGTATACCCGGCACGGAAGGCTTTGGAGATGACAAAGATACGTTTGTCGGTAGGTTCGCGCAGAGCCTTGTCCAAATCGGCAATCACCAGTTCCTTGTTCTCTACGAAGCCGTGCATGCCCTGGCCTATCATGCGAAGCCCCTTCTGGATGGCTTCCTCGAAAGTACGGCCGATAGCCATCACCTCGCCTACCGACTTCATGCTTGAACCCAGCTCTTTGTCCACCCCGTGGAACTTGCCCAAATCCCAACGCGGTATCTTGCAGACCACATAGTCCAGGGCGGGTTCGAAGAAAGCGCTTGTAGTCTTTGTCACAGAGTTGTTCAAGTCGAACAAGCCATAGCCCAAGCCGAGTTTTGCCGCTACAAACGCCAACGGATAACCCGTTGCTTTAGAGGCAAGTGCAGACGAACGGCTCAAGCGTGCATTTACCTCGATTACCCGGTAGTCCTCGCTCATCGGGTCGTAGGCATACTGCACGTTACACTCTCCCACAATGCCGATGTGACGGATAATGCGGATAGCAAGTTCACGCAATTTATGATAGTCCGTATTGCTCAACGTCTGTGACGGGGCAATAACGATGGACTCACCTGTATGGATGCCCAGGGGGTCGAAGTTCTCCATGTTGCAGACCGTGATGCAGTTGTCGAAGCGGTCGCGCACCACCTCGTATTCCACTTCCTTCCATCCCTTCAGCGATTTCTCCACCAGCACCTGTGGGGAGAAGGAGAAGGCTTTCTCCACCAGCACATTCAGCTCTTCTTCATTGTCGCAGAAGCCCGAACCCAGTCCGCCAAGCGCATATGCGCACGGACAATGACCGGGTATCCCAGTTCCCGGGCTGCGCGACGGGCATCCGCCGCATTCTCCACGGCTTCGCTCTTGATGGTCTTCACATCAATCTCATTCAGTTTCTGCACAAAGATTTCACGGTCCTCCGTGTCAATGATGGCCTGCACGGGAGTGCCGAGAACCGTCACGCCGTACTTCTCGAAAATCTTGTCTTTATAGAGGGAGACACCGCAGTTCAGTGCCGTCTGTCCGCCAAAAGCAAGCATGATGCCGTCCGGGCGCTCCTTCTCTATCACCTTCTCCACGAAGTAAGGAGTGACGGGCAGGAAGTAAATCTGGTCGGCAACTCCTTCCGAGGTCTGTACCGTGGCAATGTTCGGATTGATGAGAACCGTGTAGATGCCTTCCTCCTTCAATGCCTTGAGCGCCTGCGAACCGGAGTAGTTCAAATTCTCCCTGCCTCACCGTATTTTCAGCGCCGGAACCGAGCAGCTGGACTTTCTTATATTTGTTTTCTTTCATTTTGCATATC
>ENA-OQLB01000193-OQLB01000193.1-human-gut-metagenome-genome-assembly--contig:-NODE-193-length-36132-cov-2.235356_pt1 | contig 36132 bp, 46 predicted proteins | sample MGYA00242656_ERZ504813 | MGnify/ENA primary metagenome ERZ504813 (study PRJEB26092, sample SAMD00036388) | human gut metagenome | host: Homo sapiens | study: EMG produced TPA metagenomics assembly of... | reverse complement strand
CACATGTGCTATGATGTCTTCACTTAAAGTGAACAAGCTGACCGGAAAGGCAATTTTAAGCCACACGATCGGTGGACTCTGCGCCGGGGTCGCCGCCAACTGGATCTTTAAACTGGTGATGTTGTTCTTGTGATTATGAAGGCTTGTGTTTTTACAATTCGAGACATCATAATTCTTGGAAATAAATTAGTTGTATAAAAACTCCGCAAGGATATTCGAATGAATCGTCTATATATGATGCTTCTCCAGAATATCTGTGCGGAGTTTTTTGTTCTGTTGTTATCTTTTATCCCATAAAATCGACTCGTTGATGTCCAAAATTATAAGAGCTTTTTGTTCTGTTACTCTCTTTATCCTGCGTGCCGATGTTGGTGAAGATATTTCTCCCGGGTGGCAAGTCCGCCGCGAATGTGGCGTTCCTGCTTGTTCACATCAAGAACTTACGGACGCTCTGCGCCAGGGTCGGGTTGATCTGCTCCAAGCGGTCGGTGCAGTCTTTATGTATCGTACTCTTACTAACCCAAATTCCTTCGCGGTCTGGCGCACAGTGGCTTTATGTTCGATGATATAATATGCAATTTCTACTGCCCTCTCCTCAATATATCTTCATAAAAATAACCCCTGCATAAATTGTTTTTTACAATCTATGCAAGGGCATTTTGATGTATGTCTGCATTTTCCTTTTGTACTTTCGGAGTTTCCCTTATATAAGCCTTATAAACCAACTCTTCCCAGACACACCAGCAATCCAATCGCTCCGACAGCCACAAACACTAACCCGATACCGGCTGCCTTTTTCCTTTTCTCCATAACCACTAACTGTCTGCTGTCTATGGAATTCATCGGATAGTTCCTTCGACCTATTAGATATAGTAACAACCCACTCGAATTATTCCCGTTCGCAGCAAGCAGTCCCCACAATTTTGGATGTTTTAATCCACGGGCGGCTGCATCCATCACCGTTAACCGATAGATCTGATATACCGTTTCCATAGCTCCGACAACTGCGACCGCACCAAATATCACAGCCAATACAATATTTTTGTCCATCATATTTCTCCCTTAAATACGTCTGATAATCTGATAAAGCAATACTGCTGAGCTCACAATAGCCAGACAAAATACCATAATCAGATAATATATCTTATCCGGCAGGAACATACTTAAGGTAATCAATAGAATAACCGTGATAATATTAAGTATGATCGCTCCTATCAATTTTTGATTGCTTTTGACTACATTTGTGCTTTCTTCCAGATGTTCCATCATTCTTTCGTCCCCTTTCAATAAATCATCAAGACTTATGGAATAAAGCTGCTCAACTCAATGACGCTTATAATATCCGGATAGGATTTTTCATTTTCCCAGTTTGAAATGGTCTGTCTGGACACATTGATCTTTTCTGCAACTGCTTCCTGGGTAAATCCAGATTTCATACGAGCGTCTTTCAATTTTTTTCCCAATTTCCATATCAGTGTATCTCCTTTCGGAAACATCTTTCCACATTGCGTGTCCAATGTCTATCAAACTTCCTTTACATGACCGTTTTTCGCATCAATTTTCGTGTCAAAATTATTTTACACAGCGTATTTACGAAGCCTGCCACCGGGGACAGAAAAAAAAGTCACATTCCCCGTCCCCATGACACAATTCCGATTCCTATCAAGATTACACCTCCCAGAACATCTGCCTTTCCTGACAGCTTTGTTCCCAGAGTCTTACCGAGGCACAACCCTGTCTCACATATCACAAACGTTACCACTGCCACGATCAGTGAACAGACTACAGCCATAACCAAATCATACCCGGCAGTGGTAAATCCTACCGACAACGCATCAATCGATGTTGCAATCCCCTGCATCATAAGCACGGCAAAACTTAATCTTTTCACTTCTTCCTTTTCCTCTTCACTCTGCACAGATTCTTTGATCATGCTTCCTCCGATATACAAAAGCAAAATCAATGCGATCCACGGAATGAACTTCTGAAACTGTCCAAAGACCTGTACGATCGTATGCACACATATCCATCCTATCATAGGCATCAGGAACTGAAAGAATGCATATACTCCCGCAATATAAGCCATTCTTGATTTCTTCATATTTTTTTCATTCATTCCATTTGCCAGCGAGACCGAAAATGCATCCATTGCCAACCCTACTCCAAGTAAGGCACTGTTCATAAAGAATAAAAAATTCCACTCCATTATCATTTCCTCCAAAACTAAGTTCAAACGCATGAAAACAAAAAAACCAGATACAGCAGCTGCCTGCCATACCTGGTCTATACTTTCTTTCTAGGATAGAGAGAGTCCACGCATAGATATTACAGCTACACATGAGTCTCACAAATTAAAACAAGCCAGATCCATCGATCAGTATGTTGACTTGTTGCGTTATACGCCTGTTACTCCCCCATCGGTCATTTATCATCTAAAAGAAAATATCATAATTAATAAATTTTGTCAATAAGCAATCATTTATTCCTTTTTTCTGTGGTATGCTTTACACAGAGATTTTCCCCGGAACAACTCTGAAAAGAACCAATAAAGGAGTCACAACAATGCCTCACTACTACATGTTTCACAAACCTTTCGGCTGTGTCACTGCCAGACGCGATGACCGCTATCCGACGGTTATGGACTATTTTGAAGAATTACAGAATGACAGGCTTTCTCCGGTCGGACGCCTTGACCGTGAGACGACCGGACTTCTCCTGATCACTGATGACGGTATCTTCAATCAGAAGCTCACTCATCCTTCCTATCACAAAGAGAAAACTTATGAATTCACCCTTCTTGGTGATCTGACACCGGAACTGGTACACAAGCTGGAAACAGGTGTCATTCTGAAAGGCGCCGATACCCCGACCGTCCCGGCTGAAATTACCGTAACAGGACATGCGGTAATGTCCGATATTCTTTCCACATTACCGGTGGAGATTCAGAAAGATATCCACAAAAACCGTCCTGAGCACCCTGTTACCTATGGAATAATTACCATTTCCGAAGGGAAGAAACGTCAGATCCGGCGCATGATGAAATCGGTCCACTGCTGCGTGATTGAATTGAAACGCATTTCCATCGGAAATATTGTACTTGATGAATCACTGCGTCCCGGTGAGTGGAAAGAAATCTTTCCGGATAATGCTTAAGATAAAAAAACTCCCCGTCTATTCTGCCGCACCAGAATGGTGCCATGCCAGAAACTCCGGGGGAGTTTTTATCTTTATATTTTCTTTTGCTTTCAATTCAGTCCGGCTTAATTGCCTGAGTCTGAACTACTTGAACTTGATGAATCACTCGAGCTTGATGAACTGCTTGAGCTTGATGAACTGCTTGAGCTTGTCTCAACCTGAATGCACTGGTTAGCCAGCCATTCTTTTACAAGATCATTCAGTGCGATCTCTTTCAGTTCTGACTTGGATGCGGCTTTCTTCAGAGCCTTCACACTGTCGTATCCGTATGCATCCGCAATCTTCTTAAGCTCTGTCTTATAAGTCTCATCATCTAACTTAATGTTCTCTTTATCTGCAATTGCCTTTGTTACCAATGTCTGCTTTACACTGGATTTTGCAGCTTTTGTTACCTGCTTTTCGAATTTCTCAACAGTTGTTCCCATCTGCTGTTCGATCAGATCATCATATGACATATTGTAAGCTTCTGCAACAGATTTGTACTGAGAGATCAGGGAATCTTCGATCTTCTTTACATCTTTCTCAGGGTATTTCTTAACTTTTGTATTATCAAGAACCTTCTGCCATGCTGCCTGCTGTAAAGAATCATTATATGTCTTCTCGTTATCTTCCTCGAGAGACTTCTTCACTTCTTCTTTATATTCTTCTACTGTCTTAGATTCCTTTGACACCTTCTTTACAAACTTGTCCGTAAGCTTCGGTGTCTTCTTTTTGGAAATAGATTTTACTGTAATTGTAAATGTAACATCTTTTCCTGCCAGGTCAGAGCTTCCGTAATTCTCCGGAACTTTCCGTTCCAGTCAAAGGTATCGCCTGCATTATGTCCGATGATACTGTCTTCAAATCCATCGATGAAAGAGTTTGAACCTATCTCCAATGGATAATCTGTGGATGATCCGCCGTCAAATGCTTCTCCGTTCATCTTTCCGACAAAATCAATTGTCGCTGTATCACCTTTCTTTACTGCACGGCCTGTTACTTCTTCTGTTGTTGAATTTTCATCCAGTACTGATTGAATCTGTGTATTCACATCATCATCCGTTACTTCACTTGGTTTGTCAACCTTATCTACTTCAACGCCTTTATAAACAGAAATCTTAACATTCTCTGTTTCCAGACCTTTGGCAGACTGGCAACCAGTCATCATAAGAGAGACTGCCATAACACCTGTTAATAACATTGCCACTTTCTTTTTCATAGTGCACCTCGTTTTATTATTCATTTTAAGGTGGGCATCATAATCCCATCTGATTTCTTGGTATACGTTTACGCATACTACTTTGTTATATCACATTTAGAAAAACTTTCATAGCATTTTCACATATATTTCATTCTTTTATCAAATTTTTCATTTTGAAATCGTCTACTTTTCCCGTATACTTCTTGCACTCCCACCAAACAATGTTAGAATATTTGTTATGGAATATAGAATATAGGAGGTTTATTGTGAAGACATTTACAATTGTATTATTGGTAATCCTTGTGATTTTGATTGTTGCATGTGTTGTATTATATTTCGTTGGAAAGAAAGCCGAGAAGAAACAGGCAGATCAGCAGGCACAACTTGATGCAGTTGCACAGACTGTTTCCATCCTGGTTATCGATAAAGGGCGTATGAAATTAAAAGAAGCCGGCTTACCGGATATCGTAATCGAAAATACACCAAAGTATCTTCGTCGTTCTAAAGTACCGGTAGTAAAAGCCAAAGTCGGACCAAAGATCATGACACTTATGTGCGATGCACAGGTTTATCCTTTGATCCCGGTTAAAAAAGAAGTAAAAGCTACTATCAGCGGTATTTACATCACAGCAGTAAAAGGTGTAAGAGGTCCGCTGGACGTACCGGAAAAGAAAAAAGGATTTTTTGCAAGATTAAGAAACAAATAAGTACTTAATAAATAACAGCATTGGAACTTACTGACCCAATGCTGTTATTTTTATGTCTATATTACAGTCTGCAACCGGATCTCCGTTGATGTCCAGCGCATAGTTCACATGTACCGTGATCTTTTCATCCTGTTCTTCGAACCGGATATCTTTTGTAAAGACCCCGATCATCATCTCACCGTATGGTGTCTCATACTGTGTCATATTGATCTTGTCTTTCTCGAATACCATATGCGTATTTGTAATCCCGCTCTTAATGATCTCAACCTTCCGGTCATCCATAATTCTGACCTTATTCTTGATCGTTCCCGGAATTCCTTCTACCAGTTCATCATAAATCACATAATGTTTTCCGTTTTTTTCATAATAATTCGCAGGTGCGATCACTTCGATCGGTTCATTTCCCGGCTCATCACCCTGCGCTTCTATCCCGGTCACATCCTGATGCAGACCGGATATACTTAATAATACGTCTTTTGTCATATTTCTCCTAATAATCTTCAATATCAATTGCCTGTGTCTTATCTACATCATATGGCAGGATTGAATTGGCAAATTTCTTGAACTTTTCTGCCGCATCACTGACATAAAAATCATATGCCGCCGGTTCTCCCGATGTATTGGCAATTTTCTGCTCTTCCAGTATCTGCTTCAAATCCATCGCTGTCTCGTACGCCGGATTTACAATATGTACAGACTCTCCAAAATATGCCATAATCCTGGATCTGAGAAGCGGATAATGGGTACATCCCAGAATCAGTGTATCAATCTCCGACTTTCTCATATCGGACAGATAGATATCGATCACTTCTTCTGTGATCTTATGCTTTGCAAATCCTTCTTCTACCAGCGGAACAAATAACGGACATGGTTTTCCTATAACTTCCGCTTCCGGCATAAGTTTTCTGATCTCTTTGGTATATGTCTCGCTCTTGATCGTTGCCTCTGTACCAAGTACACCGATCTGACCGTTTTTCGTCTCTCTTACAGCAGCTCTTGCTCCAGGTACGATCACACCGATGATCGGAATATCAAATTCTTCCTGCACCGTATCCAGTGCCAGTGCACTGGCCGTGTTGCATGCGATCACGATTGCCTTTACATTCTTTGTCTTCAGGAAACGGATGATCTGTCTGGAAAAACGGATAATGTTATTCTTTGACTTACTTCCGTATGGAACTCTTGCTGTATCCCCAAAATATACTACATTTTCATTCGGCAGCTGACGCATGATCTCTCTTGTGACGGTCAGACCGCCGACTCCCGAATCAAACACACCGATTGCTGCCGTGTTCCTGTTTTTATTTTCCACGATATTAAATCTCCTTTTATGAATACTCCACCATATTTTACTATTGTACCGTCTTGGACGTGCATTTTCAAGAGATTTTATGTCGAAACCTCCCTTGTATACTTTGCTATAAAAAAGTTACCTGTCATAAAACAGATAACTTTTTATTCTTTATTCCGATTCTAATTACAGAGCCAACTGTTTCGCGATCTCATACTGATAATCCGGAATCTTCTTTGTCATTCCGAGTGCTTCATCAATATCAAAGTCTACATACTCTCCATGTTTGTAACCTACAACACGGTTTGTCTTTCCTTCAAGCAGAAGATCTACGGCTTTTGCTCCCATGATAGAAGCGTATACTCTGTCTTTACATGTCGGGCTTCCACCACGCTGCATGTGTCCGAGAATAGTTGCTCTTGTCTCCATACCGGTTGCTTCTTCAATTCTCTTAGCCATGTTCATAGAATCTCCAACACCCTCTGCATTGATGATGATGTAGTTCTTCTTTCCACGTTTTCTTGATTCCTGAATATCTTCAATGATCTTCTCTTCGTCATAATCATGTTCTTCAGGCATCAGAATCTTCTCTGCTCCATTTGCAATACCGCACCACAGTGCAAGGTATCCAGCATCTCTACCCATAACCTCGATGATAGAGCATCTCTCATGAGAAGTTGATGTATCACGTACTTTGTCAATAGCCTGCATAGCTGTATTAACGGCTGTATCAAATCCAATTGTATATTCCGTACAGGCAATATCGAGATCGATCGTTCCCGGAAGTCCAATTGTGTTGATTCCAAAGTTAGCAAGTTTCTGAGCTCCGGCAAATGATCCGTCACCACCGATGACTACCAGACCATCAATACCATATTTTTTACAGATAGCTGCTGCTTTCTGCTGACCTTCCTCTGTACGCATCTCTGCACAACGGGCTGTCTGAAGAATTGTACCTCCGCGCTCAATTGTATCGGATACGTCTCTGGCTGACAGATCGATAATTTCCTCGTTTAAAAGTCCCTGATATCCTCTTCTGATACCTCTTACTTTCAGTCCTTTACCCAGTGCTGTACGAACAACGGCACGGATTGCTGCGTTCATTCCAGGAGCATCTCCACCACTTGTCAATACACCTATTGTACGAATTACTTTTTTGTCTGCCATGATTCATTCCTCCATTGTATTAGTTTGTTCCAATTATCTTCTAACCATTATCATTTCTCTCCGATGATATTGTACATGAATTAATGCACGCTTTCAATGGGTTTTTCTATAACTTTTACACAACTTTCACCAAGATAATTCGTCAATCTGCTCAACAACACCTCATCTGCTGTCACATTCCAGCCTTTCGGCAGGCGTTTTACTGCTTTTTCTTTTTTGCAATAAATGATAACTTCATCCATTCCTTCAGAGACTTTCAAAATATCCTGCAACATTCCTTCCTGCTGAAGATATGTCTCTTTATCTGGATACTGCAGCCATAATTCCTTTCGCGTCTGAGCAAATGGAATCACCTGTTCGCAGATCAGTTTGCTCGGTGCATCATCTTCCTCTGATACACGGCCTTGATGAATACCTTGGCTTCCTCATTCAGATACATCTGATTCTTTTCAAAATCTCTCGGGAAGATCACAACTTCTACCGATCCAACCAGATCTTCCAGTGTGATAAATGCCATCACTTTATTTGTCTTGGTATACTTGATCGTCTTATTCGTAATCATACCTCCGACAATCTCTTTTGCACCGTCATGCACCTTCGTTCTTCCGGTTTCATCATCCAGCTGGAAATCCAACGTTGTCCTGGATATATTTTTTCTCCATTTTTCTTCATAGTCTTCCAGTGGGTGTCCGCTCAGATATACTCCGAGCACTTCTTTTTCAAATGCAAGCTTTGTCTCTTTTTCATACTCACCAACATCCGGAAGTGGTATATCGAATTCTGATTTCTGATCATCACTTACGATATCGAACAGTGAAAGCTGTCCCGTCATAGAGTATTTCCGCTCCCGGTTCACCTGATCCAGAATCTGCACATAGACCACCATGAACTGCTTTCTTGTACCACCCAGACTGTCAAATGCTCCGGACTTGATAAAGCTTTCTATCGTACGCTTATTGACCTCTTTTCCGGACAGCCGCTCGATAAAGTCTTTCAGGTTGCTGAATGGCCCTCCGTTTTTTCTTTCTTTGATGATCGATTCTATCACCGGCTTTCCGATACTCTTGATCGCCGCCAGGCCATAACGGATGTTACCGCTGTCAACGGAGAAACTTCCCTCTCCTTTATTGATATCCGGCGGAAGGATCTTAATTCCCATCTGCCGGCAGCTGTAAATATACTCTGACACTTTCCCCGGATTATCGATCACGGAAGTCATAAGTGCTGCCATAAATTCTACCGGATAATAATATTTTAACCAGGCTGTCTGATAAGATACCACCGCATATGCCGCAGCATGCGACTTGTTAAATGCATATTTGGCAAAATCGATCATTTCATCATAGATCTTATTTGCCGTCTTCTCGTCGATTCCATTGGCAATACAGCCTGGTACGCCCTCATCCGGATTCCCATACACAAAGTTCTGACGTTCTTTCTGCATGACGTCGCCTTCTTCTTGGACATTGCTCTTCGCAGGAGGTCACTTCGTCCGAGTGTATAACCTGCCAGATCACGCACGATCTGCATAACCTGCTCCTGATATACGATACAGCCGTAAGTCGGCGCAAGGATCGGCTCCAGCTGCGGGCAGTCATAGGTAATGCTTTCCGGGTTATTCTTGCCTTTGATATACTGCGGGATGAAGTCCATCGGACCCGGACGGTATAATGAAATACCGGCGATAATATCTTCCAGATTCTGTGGCTTCAGTTCTTTCATGAAGTTCTTCATACCGGCGCTTTCAAGCTGGAACACTCCGTCTGTCTTTCCTGTTCCGATGGATGCAAGGACTGCTTTATCATCATAATCTATCTTATTGATATCAATCGTCTTTCCACTGCTGATGCTCGCCAGACGTTCTGCATCCTGGATAACTGTTAATGTACGAAGTCCCAGGAAATCCATCTTCAAAAGTCCCAGTTCTTCCAGGGTTGTCATGGTAAACTGTGTCGTCACAGAGCCATCGGACCCAAGTGAAAGAGGCACGAACTCCTCTATTGCCCTCTGACCGATCACGACACCTGCCGCATGCATGGATGTATGTCTCGGAAGACCTTCCAGTCTTCTCGACATATCGATCAGTTCCTTTACCTTTTCATCTTCCTGATACAGTTTCTTGAATTCCGGATTCATCTTCAGTGCTTTATCCAACGTAATATTCAGCTCTGTCGGCACCATCTTCGCAATGCTGTCTACAAATGCATATGGGAGATCCATCACACGTCCCACATCACGGATGACTCCGCGGGCCGCCATCGTACCAAAAGTTACAATCTGTACCACCCGGTCTGCACCGTACTTTCTTCCCACATAATCGATAACTTCCTGCCGCCTTTCGAAGCAGAAGTCCACGTCAATATCCGGCATGGATACTCGTTCCGGGTTCAGGAACCGCTCGAACAGCAGCTGATACTTGATCGGATCAATACTTGTGATTCCCAGACAATACGATACGATACTTCCTGCCGCCGAACCTCGTCCCGGTCCGACCTTGATTCCCTGTGTTCTTGCATAATTGATAAAATCCCACACGATCAGAAAATAATCCACATATCCCATAGATTGAATGACCGACAACTCATACTCCAGACGTTCTTTCAGCGAATGATCCCCGTCCGGATAACGTTCTTTCAGGCCATCAAAGCAAAGCTTATTCAGATATTCCCAGGAAGTATATCCCTCCGGCACATCATATTTCGGCAATTTGGTAACACCGAATTCAATCTCCACATTACAACGGTCCGCAATCTTCTGTGTATTCTCAAGCGCCTGCAGTGCATATGGAAACAGCTGCCGCATCTCTTCCTCAGACTTAATATAATACTGACCGCCTTCATACCGCATACGGTCTTCATCTTCCAGTTTCTTTCCAGTCTGGATACACAACAGAATATCATGAGGCTTTACATCTTCGGCATAGGTATAATGTACATCATTCGTCGCAACAAGCTCAATCCCCGTCTCCTGAGCCATACGAAGGAGCGACTGATTCACGATCTGCTGCTCCTGCATCCCATGATCCTGCAGTTCCAGGAAAAAATTCCCTTTTCCGAAAATGTCCTGATACCTAAGTGCCGCTGCCTTTCCTTCTTCATACATCCCACGCAGGATATTCTTCTGTACCTCACCGGCCAGACATGCACTGAGCGCAATGATCCCTTCATGAAATTCCTGCAGTACTTCGATATCTACCCTCGGTTTATAATAATAGCCTTCCGTAAATCCTCTGGATACGATCTTCATCAGATTGTGATATCCGATATCATTTTCTGCCAGAAGTACCAGATGGTAGTAACGGTCATCACCGCTTCCGACAGCCTCTTTATCGAATCGGGATCCCGGTGCAACATAGACCTCGCACCCGAGAACCGGTTTGATTCCTGCTGCTTTTGCCGCACGGTAAAAATCAATAACACCATACATCACACCATGGTCCGTAATCGCCACACTGTTCATCCCGAGTTCTTTTACCCTGGCTACACATTCTTTAATTTTATTTGAGCCATCCAACAGGCTGTACTCTGTATGGACGTGAAGATGTGCAAAGCTCATAGCTTTCTCCCTTCCTGTTAAATATATTGAAAAAAGGTGCTCCCTTCAGGGAACACCCTCTCAAACATTCATGTTTGTTTTAGTCTTCTTTTCCAGTTCCAAGAAGCATGAATTTTACAAGTTTATCGATATCCTGTGGCTCATGAGCAACGATTTCCAATTCCGGAATTCTCCGTTAGAGAAGATATTTGCCATAGATACATACTGAGATAATTTTGACTTTAAGTTCAGTCTGTCACCTTCACCTGTTACAAGTTCAACTTTTCCTTCACAAGAATCAACTACTTTGAAAAATCCTTCGATATCTGTAATATTCTGTACTTTCATTTCTCATTCTCCTTTTTATTCATTTTATTATTAACAATCTTAATGCTTTTATTATACCTTATTTCTTTTTCATTTCAATATTCTTTTCTGAAATTTTTATACGACCTTCTTTAAGAAGTCTTCCGACAGCACGTTTGAACGCATTTTTACTCAATCCGAATTCCTGTTTGATCAGTTCCGGATCCGCCTTGTCATTAAACGGAAGCTTCCCGCCATATTCTTCCATACGTTTCATGATCAGCGCTGCATCCTCATCCATCTGAAGAAATGCTTTTTCTCTGACACTTAAGTCTAATTTTCCGTCCTCTCTTACTTTCAGGACTCTGGCAGATACACGATCACCGACTTTAACCTGCCAAAGCTTCTCTCTTTGGAATTAATGCACTGTAACAGTTATCCACTGCCACAAACACGCCAAAGTTATCACTCGTCTCGTAAATGATTCCTTCTACATGATCATCCTTTTATATGGAGAATCTGTACGAAGCTTCTCATATACTTTCATCGTTGCACAAAGTCTTCCGGACTTGTCCACGTAAAGTGCAACCAGAACTTCATCACCTTTTTTCACTTTCGCAGTCTGCTCTTTGAATGGAAGAAGAAGATCCTTCTCCAGTCCCCAGTCAAGGAATGCACCGATTCTTCCTGTGTCTGCAACCTTCAGTACAGCCAGTTTATCCAGCGTGATCTTCGGTTCCTGTGTGGTTGCGATCAGACGGTCGGAGGAATCTTTGTATAAGAATACTTCTACCGGATCTCCGACTTCTACATCTTTCGGCACCTGTTTTTTCGGAAGCAGAACTTTGTCATCTTTGTTTCCCAGATATACTCCGAACTCCACTTCTTTGACGATCATCAATCTTCTTTTCTTTCCCAAATAATCTGTTAATCCCATATATTTCCTCTCTGTTTCCTTCTCTTTTAATGTATCTGTTACCTGCTACGCAATCTGAATTCGATCACTGCATACGGCTTTGCATTTTCATCACATAATTCAACGACTGTTCTGTCATCTTCTGCTGCAATCCGCGGATAGATCATATCACCATATACTGCAGATTTCTTATATTCCACTCGCATCTGGTGTACTTCTTTGTCTTTCGGAAGCGACTCCAGTGCCATCTGCACATACTGGCAGTTATTAACATGCTCATTCGTGTCGATATGATATCTGCGCACCGGAAAGCTTTCCAGTTCTTCCGATTCTGTTGGAAGAGGAATCTTTCTGGATTCGTATGTCATCTCATATGGCTCTCCGGTTCCATATGGGGCAATCTCTGATTCATCCGGTCTTGCCGGACGTCCTCTCTCTATATCCATGTATACCCACAGGGAATTGGCATATGCGACATCGTTTCCATTCTCATCTGTCATGCAGAAATTACGCTCCCCGAACAATCCCTTGAAATCTGTCGCCCAGGTACTGGTCTGTATCTTCTCTCCTATCTCCGGATACCGTTCTACGACTACCTGCCACGACGACAGGATCCAGGCTCTTTTCCGCTCGCTGCAATGCATGATTCCCAGTCCGAGATCTTCCGATTGAAATGTGCTGCAGTCCTGAAAATAATTCACGATCCCCGGCAGTGTGATTCTTCTGGTATGATCCACTTCACTGAACCGGATTCTTCCCTCTGTAGTATATTGATTGTCTCTCATAGTTAGTCTGACTCCTTTATATGCTCTTCTTCCGTATTCTTATCGGAATTCCCGAAGAAAAACCATTTATCTTGAATTCCGAAGCAGCAGTTACCATCTCATATTCTTCTGCACTGAGTGCTTCTTTCAGTTCTTTTTTTCCGTCTTCATCAACCACCGCACAGGTCGCATTGGTAAAGCACAGGCTCGGGTACAGCACGCACCACCAGTTATGTCCTTTTCCGCTTCCGAGAGTGATCCTCAGCGCCTCATACTCTCCTTCCGGAAATATGATATCACCATACCGTTTATCCGGGAAATAGCAGCTCGTCACCTTTGCCTGTGCCCGGTATGACACGCCTTCTTTTTTTAACACTTCATCAGCAGTCTTCACCAGTTCCTTCTGATGCTTTTTCACCCAGTCTTTCGTTAACTGTGCGCTTTTACGCTCCGTTTCCGGCATCTGTGATTTCATATAGCTAAGTACCGTATCCCGGACGTGCAATTTAATCCGCTGATCCTTCACACTGTTGCTTTCTGCGATCACATGAAAGCGGAACACTTCCTCTGCCAGCGTCTTCTGCGTCTGTGCAATCTCCGCATGAACAACTTCCATACGCCGTTCCATAATCCCGGTTGTCAGCGCAAATGACAGCAGACATGCTATAATCAGGCAAATTCTTTCCCGTTTCATCTATGTATCTCCTTCCTGCCTCTTACCGTTCACGGATACTGCATGAACGGTAATTCTTACTGATACAGGAAGTCTTGACACAATGGTTCTTATCTATACACTCCTGGCATACTTTCTGAATTTTTTGTTTTCTAGTTCTGCTTTGTACGGATCACATCGATCACGGTCGTTACCTGATTATCGATATGTTTACACATAACATCTGTTGCAGCTTTCTTCTCCCTTTGCTGATATACTCGATAATTGCCGCATGTTCTGCAATGAGCTGTGGATATGCTTCTTCACGCTTCAGATATTCCACACGATAACGGTACATCTGCTCACGCAGGTTATTCAGAAGCAGAATCAGTTTCTGATTATCCGTTGCCATGTAAATGATATCATGAAAACGTACATCGGCTTCCGCAATCTCTGTGATATCCTTGCTTTTTAAGATCATCTTGAACTCTTCGGCCGCTTTCTTCATCTCTTCGATCTCTTCATCTGTGATCTTCTCACATGCAAGCTGAACCGCCAGTTCTTCCAAAGCCTTTCTTACTTCCAGGACATCCCGCATATTCTTCTCTGTGATCTCTGCGACTTCCGCTCCCTTTCTCGGGATCATCAGCACAAGACCTTCCAGCTCCAGCTTACGGATAGCTTCACGGATCGGAGTACGGCTGACTCCCAGTTTATTGGCAAGCTGGATCTCCATCAGTCTTTCTCCCGGTTTTAACTCACCTCGAAGAATCGCCTGTCTCAAAGTATTGAACACGACGTCTCTAAGTGGCAGATACTCATTCATGTTTACTTTAAAATTCGGTTCCATGCCTATTTCCTCCTTGCATTATGTATGCCGGTCACATACACCTGCTTTGCTAATTGCTTTTCTCTTATCTTTGCTGCTGCTTTTCTTGCTTTCTCTTTTGTCTCATAAAGGCCGAATACCGTTGGACCACTTCCGCTCATCATCGCATTCAGTGCCCCCTGCTCCTTCATGACATTTTTAATCTGTTCAATAACCGGATATTCTTCGATTGTTACTTTCTCCAGTACATTTCCCATCCGGGATGCTACTTTTGTAATATCCTGGTCATACAGCCCATCGATGATTCCGTCAATATCCGATGATTCTCAATCTCATGGGAATCTAGCTTCTCATAGACCAGTTTTGTCGACACACTGATCGGCGGTTTTGCGATCAGCACATGGCATTTCGGACATGCCGGAAGTGGTGTGAGGATCTCTCCTATCCCTTCTGCAAGAACGGTTCCGCGCATAACACAATAAGGAACATCTGCTCCCAGTGTCACGCCTCTTTCCATCAGTTCTTTCTGTGAAAGTCCAAGCGAAAACATACGGTTGATCCCGAACAGTACTGCTGCTGCGTTCGAACTTCCGCCTGCCATTCCTGCCGCTACCGGTATATGTTTATCTAATGTGATCTTCACGCCTTCCTTTACATGAAACTCCTTCATCAGAAGGTCTGCTGCCTGATACGCCAGGTTATTCTCATTCACGGGCAGATAAAAAAGATTCGTCAACAATTCTATACCCGGTTTTTTCGTCTTTTCCATCCGGATCTGGTCATACAGGTATACCGTCTGCATCACCATCCGCACATCGTGATAACCGTTCTCTCTCCGTCCCAGAACATCCAGACCCAGATTAATCTTTCCAAGTGCTTTCAATTCCATTTTATCCATCTTATTTATCTCCTTACATTTTGTATACAATGTTCTTACAGTATACCCAAATTTTGCTTAAAAATCAATATTTTATCGCCTTTATTTATACCTTCTTTTTCCATATAATTAACTTCTTTTATATTTTCCACCGTTGTGTTATATTTTTTCGCAAGATTCCATAATGTATCCCCCTGTTGTACGAAATATCCGACAATTCCGGGACGGCTTTCCAACTCTTCGGTATCCATCGGGCGGAATTCCGCAGATTCAATATTCTGTATCTGCACCGGTTCTTTCTGAAAACAGTTGAATGCCAGAACGGCTTTCACTTCTACTTCACCGCTTCCCATGAGATTTACCGAAAGCTGCTCGACCGTACAATCCATATCTTCCATATCCGGTTCGCCGCCCCCGTTTTCCAGGAGATAACTGAACGGAACCATTCCATTCCATACGCCAAACGGCGTCTGATCATCTTCCCGCACATATAAAAACTGCAAGTGCAGCACACCGTCGATATGTACACCATCCGTCTCTGCTTTTACTGTTTCCATCTGAATCTTTCCTTTACAGTGACAGATCTGCAAGATATCCTCTTTCAGTTCCGGCAGTGTTAATTCCTCACTGATCCTGCATTTGGAATGATTCTGGAGTTTTAATCGGAAGAACCTCTTTTCTTTCACCTCCGGAATACAGATATGATCCAGCATATACAGATCTTCCAGTATCTGGATCTTCTCTTCCTCGTAGACAATCAGACGGACTTGCAGCGTTGCTTCTATGCCAAGAATACGCATCTCGCCGTTCTCATCCATCCGCGGCTCTACATTGATATCCGTAAGATGTAATTCTGACTGATGATACATTCCGGGCATCACACCCATACATTCGATCTGCCCTCATACGGAACTGTCCGGCTTATCCAATCCGTCTTTCCTTCTGCCGTTTCGTACAGGCAGAACATGTTAAGTTCACCACTAATCAGCAGTTCATCTGTTCCTAACTGTGTATCCGCTTTTCCACCTGTCACATCCGTCCACAAAAGTGTGCCGATATGCTCCTTTGTACCGCTCAATGTGACCTCTTCTTTAATCCTGTAAGTATCTTTTCCGGTAGCAAATACTTTTAGAATCTCTTCTTCTTTCATTTTCTTAAAAACCGGAACTTTCTCTTCTACATCGGTTGTAATCTCTTCACCGGTACACTTTTCGGTTCCGATGGAAATCTCTGCCAGTGTCTTGATGTTCAGTTTTCTTGAGTGGATCATCGTTACAGTAACCTCGGTGTCAGACGTCTGAAGCACCAGGTTTCCTTCCGGTTCCTGCTCTAGATAGATCATCTCTTCAAATGGGATCCGCCCTTCCAGGCTTGCCGGTACCGGAACCATCTCATCTGCCATATAGAGAACTTTGAACTCCAGTTTTCCAGATACTTTCAGATAGCTTTCTACCTGTTTCATCTCCTCTACCCGCAACATCCCATTGCTTAATATAATCTTTCCCACATCCCGTTTTGCCTCCGGAACATTATAATCCCCGTCAATATAGAACTGGTCATTTACTGTCCTTCCATTTTGAAATATACGGATCTCTTTTTTCTGATATTCCATTGTTCCTGCCTCCTTTTACAACATCTTTTATTCATATATAATCTGCTTTTCCGTGTACGGAATCTTTATGACAATGTATGGATATGTCTTTTTCTTGTGTATTTTTTCCTTTTTCTCCGGGCCTGAAGCGTTGTACGGATAACCACTGTATCCACTGTCTCATAACATGCATTTACTTCAATGCTGTAGCCGGTCGTCTGCTGTGTCCCGTACCCCCGCACTACATACAGGTATGTTTCTTCCTTTCCTGTATCTGCATAACTGATCCACATTTCCTTTTTTCCAGCTTCTTTTATCTCTTCTTTCAGTTGTTCCGGAATCTCTTCTTTCTTTACAATCTCATATGTAACATCTCCTGTTTTCTGTTCTTCTATCGTGCCGAAACTACAACCGGAAAGCAGCGTTGTCACTGCGATCACGGTTAAGAGCATTTTTATTCTCTTCAATACAGCCTTCTTCTATTTTCTCTCTACTATCTTACACACTATGGGTGTAAAAAATGCGGATTTTATGTTATGATAAAATAACTAGAATGAAAAGGAGTATTCGTTATGAGAATTATACCAGTTGCCTTATTCGTGATCTTATTCCTGATCATCGGCATTCCGGTTCTTGGAATTGAATGGCTGATTGGAAAAATCAGCAAAAAGACAATGGATTATTCCAGTCTGCGGATCGTCCAGTGGGCATTTAAAGTGATCATCCGGCTTGCCGGAATCGAGCTCACTGTCATCGGTGAGGAGAATGTTCCGGATGAGCCGGTTCTTTTTTATCGGAAACCACAGAAGTTATTTTGATATCGTGATCACGTATGCAAGATGCAGGAACCTGACCGGTTACATTGCAAAGAAAGAGATGCTCTCTATCCCGCTTCTCCGCACCTGGATGAAGCGTCTCTACTGCCTCTTCCTTGACAGGGAGAATCCAAAAGAAGGCCTAAAGACTATCCTTCAGGCAATCGATTATGTAAAGCACGGTGTATCCATCTGTATCTTCCCGGAAGGCACCAGGAACAACGGTGAAGAATTATCTTTGCTTCCGTTCCACAACGGTTCCTTTAAGATTGCCGAGAAGACCGGTTGTCCGATCGTACCGATGAGTCTGAATAATACCTGCGATATCTTTGAAGGTCATATACCATTCATTAAGAAAACACACGTTATTCTGGAATATGGCAAACCAATCTATCCGAAAGAACTGGACAAAGACGAGAAAAAGCGTATCGGTGAACATTGCAGTAACATCATCCGCGAGACTATTCATAAGAATCAGGCACTTGTTTAGTGCCTGTTTTTTTCTTTTACATTTATTCTCTTAAGTGCTATAATAAAACGGTATAACTAAAAAAGAAATGTACTGCAAACAGCAGTAAAAAGGAGTTTGAAAATGAGCAAACGCAATCTTACCTTGCTGACCGATCTGTACGAGCTCACCATGATGCAAGGGTATTACGAAAAAGGGCAGAATGAAAAAGTTATTTTTGATGTATTTTTTCGTCAGAACCCTTGCAACAACGGATATTCTGTATGTGCCGGTCTTGATCAGGTAATTGATTATATAAAGAATCTGCATTTTACTTATGAAGATGTAGATTATTTAAGAGGTCTTGGGATTTTTAAAGAAGACTTCCTTCATTATCTGAGCGGTTTCCACTTCAGTGGTGATATCTATGCCATCCCTGAGGGAACCGTCATATTTCCGAAGGAGCCTCTTCTGAAAGTGATTGCTCCGATTATGGAAGCGCAGCTTGTTGAGACAGCAATCCTGAATATCATTAATCATCAGTCACTGATCGCAACCAAGACTTCCCGTATTGTATTTGCCGCTAACGGCGATGGTATTATGGAATTCGGTCTGCGCCGTGCACAGGCCTGATGCGGGATTATATGGTGCAAGAGCAGCGATGATCGGCGGATGTGTCGGCACATCCAATGTGCTTGCCGGACAGATGTTTGATGTCCCTGTTATGGGAACCCACGCACACAGCTGGATCATGAGTTTCCGGATGAATACACTGCATTCAGGACTTACGCAGAGATGTATCCGGACAACTGCACACTCTTAGTTGACACATACGATACGTTAAAATCCGGTGTCCCGAATGCCATCCGTGTATTCCGGGAATTCAAAGATTCCGGAAAACCACTGAACAAATACGGAATCCGCCTGGACAGTGGTGATCTTGCATACCTTTCAAAAGAAGCACGGAAGATGCTGGACGATGCAGGCTTCCCTGAAGCTACCATCTGTGCTTCCAATGATCTGGATGAATTCCTTCTTCACGATCTGAAGATGCAGGGCGCAGCCATTGATTCCTGGGGTGTCGGTACCAACCTGATCACATCCAAGGACTGCCCTCCTTCGGAGGTGTGTACAAGCTGGCTGCCATCCAGAATGAAGAAGGCGAATTCGTTCCGAAGATAAAAATATCTGAAAATACCGAGAAGATCACCAATCCTGGTAATAAGACGATCTACCGTATCTATGAAAAAAAGAGCGGTAAGATCAAGGCAGACCTTATCTGTTTTTCCGATGAAGTCATCGATATCGAACAGGATCTGCTTCTCTTCGACCCGATAGAGACATGGAAAAAGACGAAACTTTCCGGTGGCACCTATACAGTACGCGAGATTCTTGTACCTGTCTTCAAAAACGGCGAATGCATTTACAAATCTCCGACATTAAAAGAGATTGCCTCATATTGCTGCTCGGAAAAAGACACTTTATGGGATGAGACCAAGCGTCTCTTCTATCCGCACAGAGTTTATGTGGATCTTTCCAAAAAACTCTACGATGTTAAAAAATCACTGCTGGATCAGATGAATATGACAGATTAAAGGAGGACTTATTAATCATGAAAATTATAGTATTAGCAGGCGGACTCAGTCCGGAAAGAGATGTATCCTTACTTTCGGGAGCCGGAATCTGTAAAACTCTCCGGGAGATGGGACATCAGGCATTTCTTCTGGATGTGTTCTTCGGCCTTCCATACGATTCCGATAAATTAGAAGAAATATTCGACCGTCCGGACGGCGGGCTTGAGATTTCCAAGGGAATCTCAACATCTGTACCGGATCTGGGTGCACTTCGCAAATCACGCCCGGATCAGTCACCTTCCGAAATCGGACCAAATGTTATTGAACTCTGCCAGATGGCTGATATCACATTCATGGCTCTTCACGGTTCTATCGGTGAAAACGGAAAACTTCAGGCAACTTTTGATAACCTGGGAATCAAATACACCGGACCGAACTCTCTTGGATGTACATTATCCATGAATAAACTGGTCACAAAACAGATTTTCAAAACCAGTGGTGTCCCGACTCCAAGAGGAACTTCACTGACAGTAAAAACGAAAGATACCCGTCTGGATGAACTTGGATATTACCTTCCACTGGTTGTAAAGCCATGCTCAAACGGATCTAGTATCGGTGTATATATCTGCCACACAGAAGAAGACTATTATGATGCGATCCACAAATCTTTTGATATAGACAACACAGACGAGGTTGTCATCGAACCATTTATCAAAGGCCGTGAATTTGCCTGCGGTATTCTTGCCGGAAAAGCACTTCCGCTCGTTGAAATTGTTCCAAAGGACGGGCTCTTTGATTATGCGAACAAATATCAGGCAGGCGGTGCTTCCGAAATCTGTCCTCCTATATCACTGGATGCAGAGACACAAGAACTGATCCAGCGTGCCGGAGAACGTGCCTTTGAAGCACTCCGCATGGATGTATACTCCCGTGCAGACTTTATCGTATCCGATGCAGACGGTGAATTCTACTGTCTGGAAATGAATGCTTCCGGAATGACCGCAGCAAGCCTTCTTCCGAAAGCTGCCAAAGCTGCCGGATATGAATACAGCGAACTTTGTGAGGCCATTATTCAGGAATCCATGAAAGCCCGCTATTAAGGAGGATGAATATCCATGAAAAATCTTTCAATTGAAAATATAACCAGAGCCTGCAAAGGGACTTTCCACGGCGATGAGAGTATTCTCAGCCAGGAAGTATCCGGTGTCGTGATCGACAGCCGGAAAGTCCAGCCTGGTTACTTATTCGTTGCCATTGACGGAGAACGTGTCAACGCACACAAATTCATCCCGGACACTGTAAAAGCCGGTGCTATGTGTGTTGTCTCCCACGAAGATCTCGGTGAGACGGATTTTCCTTATATTCTGGTAGAATCCACAGGGCAGGCACTGCTTGACATTGCCAAGCTTTATCGTGATTCTTTTGATATGAAAGTTGTCGGAATTACCGGAAGTGTCGGAAAGACCAGTACCAAAGAGATGATTGCCTCTGTTCTGGCTCAGAAATATCATGTACATAAAACACTTGGAAACTTCAATAACGAATGGGGACTTCCGATCACGATCTTCGATATGCCGGAGGATACAGAGGTTGCCGTACTTGAGATGGGTGTCAATCACTTTGGTGAGATGCGCCGCCTTTCATCTGTATCCAGCCCTGATATCTGTGTGATCACCAATATCGGTATCGCACATCTGGAGTTCTTCAAGACAAGAGAGGGCATTCTTCAGGAAAAATCACAGATGATCCAGGATATGAAAAACGGCGGTTCCATCATTCTAAACGGTGATGACGACCTTCTTTGCAAGATGAGTCCTGTCAAAGGTGTCGCTCCTGTATTCTTCGGGACAGGAAGCAACTGTGCATTCCGTGCCGACAACATTGAACCTCAGGGACTCCGCGGAACTTCCTGCACGATCACATTAAAGGATGGGACTTCCTTCGACTGTCTGGTTCCTGTACCCGGCATCCACATGGTAAGCAATGCGGTTGCAGGTGCTGCTGTCGGATATACACTGGGACTGACTGCCAGCGAGATCAAAGCCGGCATCGAATCCCTGCCGTCTATCCCGGGGCGTAACCATATCATAGAAACAGACCATATGATCATCTTAGACGATTGCTACAATGCCAATCCAATCTCTATGAAGGCTTCCATCGATGTCCTTAATATGGCAATCGGACGTAAGGTTGCAGTCCTTGGTAATATGGGAGAACTTGGTGATACTGCTGAAGTTCTTCATGCAGAAGTCGGTACTTACGCAGCACAACAGAATGTAGACCTTGTCTGCGGAATCGGAGACCTGACACACGCTCTGGTAGAAGAAGCATCCAGAGGCACACATACCCAGGCACTTTGGTTTGCTGATAATGAAAGCTTCATTCAGGCTATACCGGACATCATCAAAGATGGGGACAATGTTCTGGTAAAAGCCTCCCACGGAATGAATTTTCCACAGATTGTTCATGCTTTGGAAGAATTATAAAATAACAAAAAAGAACGAAACAAACGAGATATTTAAGGAGATTATTATATGGCTTATCAGATTCTCGCCCTTGATCTGGACGGAACTCTTACCAACTCCCAAAAAGAAATTACAAAGCCGACCCTGGATGCTCTGATCGAGATTCAGGAAGCCGGTAAAAAAGTTGTTCTCGCCAGCGGACGCCCGACAAAAGGTGTCGTTCCGCTGGCAGAGCAGCTTCATCTGAAAGATTACGGAAGTTACATCCTTTCTTTCAACGGTGGACGTATCACCGACTGCCGGACCAAAAAAGCAATCTACAATAAAATACTTCCGGCTGACTGTGCAAAAGGTGTCTACGAAACGGTGATAAAATATGCCGGACACGGCGTAGACATCCTCACTTACACATCCGAACATATTTTATCCGGCATCCACTCCAATCAATACACAGAGCTGGAGTCCCGCATCAATCAGATGCCGATCATTGATGCCGGTGCTGACTTTCTGGATGTCATCCCTGATGATCCGAATAAATTCCTCGTAACCGGAGATCCCGATATCTTAGACCAGATACGCAAAGAACTCAGCAAACAGTTTCACTCTTATCTGTCCGTCTACTGTTCGGATCCTTTCTTTGTAGAGGTTATGCCGGCCGGAATCGACAAGGCACATTCTTTATTAAAATTACTGACAAGTATCGGTCTTACTGCTGATGAAATGATCTGCTGCGGAGATGGATACAACGATCTGACCATGATCGAAACCGCAGGACTTGGCGTAGCCATGGCAAATGCACAACCAGCCGTTCTTGATAAGGCGGATTATATTACGAAGTCTAATGATGAGGACGGGGTGCTGCATGTGATCAATGAGTTTATGCGGTAATTTAATTTATTAACTGGGAAGCGGCCTCTCAGTCCTTGAAGGAAACAATAGATAAGGATTATTGTTTCCTTCAAGTCGTAACTGGCAGCGGATGTTAATAAATGAAATGCCCAAAAATGTAACCCGGTGGAGGCCACTACCGTTACGCAATTGCCATCTAATTCGTAAGGCATTTGATACACACGGAATAAAACTTGGAAAGGCGTTCCAGTGAATGTGAAAGAGGCGTTGGTAATTCTTAAGGGGCAAAATTCTGCGTTGGGTTTTCAAAATTTGACTGTCTGAGGCGTATGCCGAGTTTCAAATTTTGAAAGCCTGCTTTTAGCAGAATTTTGCCCCTTTAGAATTGACCCGCCGATGGACCTGAACAGGAACACCTTTCCAAGCTTTATTCCGGTTCGGGTATCCACAGCCTTCCTGAATTAAATCCCAAAATACACCGCAGAATAAGCCGAAAGATCCAGCACAGCTTTCCCATCCGTAACCTTCACTTTCTTCTTCGTATACTTCTTACCTCCCCCAAATGCTACATCATCACTTGCAAGGATTACCTCCAGTTCTTTTGCATCCTTTATTGGAAGCTCATATCCTTCTGATCCTCATCCGAGAAATTAAAGACAGCAACGATACGATCTTTTCCATCTGTTCTTTCGAACGCATAGATACAGCGCTCTTCCTGATGGCAGTCCAGCCACTGAAATCCTGCATTCTCATAATCTTTGGCAGAAAGAGCAGGAGTTGTCATATACAGATGATTCAGTTTCTGCATGAAGTGATGGAATGCATCGTGAATTGGATACTTCAGGATACCCCAGTCCTGTTCACGTTTTTCATCCCATTCACGGAGCTGTCCGATCTCATTCCCCATGAAGTTTAATTTCTTTCCAGGATGTGCATACATGTACATATAGAAGGCACGTGCCTGTGGGAATTTCTCTTCGTATTCTCCATGCATTTTCTGGGCGATGGTTGCCTTTCCGTGAACCACCTCGTCATGTGAAAGCGGAAGAAGGAAATCATCGTTATAATAGTACATCATGGAGAACGTAAGCTTGTGATAATCGCGGCTTCTGTATTCCGGTGCGGTGCGGAAGTAGTCAAGTGTATCGTTCATCCAGCCCATATCCCATTTGTAATCGATCCAAGTCCGCCCTGATCAGCAGGTTTTGTTACGCCTTCGAAAGAAGTAGAATCCTCGGCAGAGAGCATAACTGTCGGGTGCAGTGTTTTTAATCCGCGGTTCATTTCACGAATAAAGTCTACTGCATTATTGTTGACACCTCTTGCTGGTTCACCTTGCCAGTAAATGATACGGCTGATTGCATCCATACGGATTCCGTCCACATGATATACGCTTAACCAGTAGTTCGCAGCAGACTGCAGGAAGCTTCGAACCTCGCCTCTGGAATGCATGAAGTTGCAGCTTCCCCATTCGCTGACACCGACATCCTGGTGTGGATATTCATAGAGTGCAGTTCCGTCATAGTCGGACAGTGCATAGTGATCAACAGCAAAATGTACCGGTACAAAATCCATGATGACACCGATGTCATTCTTATGGCAGGCATCGATGAATTTCATCAGTTCTTCGGCAGTTCCGTAGCGGGCGGTCGGACTGAAGAATCCAGTGTTCTGATATCCCCAGGATTCATCACATGGATGTTCGCTGAGCGGCATAATCTCAATATAATTGTAATCATTTTCTTTCAGATAAGGAATCAGGATATCGATCATTTCTACATAAGTGTACCAGTCGTCTGCCTTTTCAGAAGGCTTCTTAAATGATCCGAAATGCAGTTCATAGATGTTCAGCGGCTTGTCCTTGCATACCGAACGTTTCTGCATCCATTTGCTGTCTTTGAATTTATAGTGGGACAGATCGCGGATGATGGAAGCAAAGGCCGGGCGTAGTTCCATGCCGAAGCCGTAAGGATCGCAGTGCTCTACACAGTTTCCGTCCTGTCTGTAGATGCGGTACTTGTACATCATGCCCGGCTTTGCACCTTTGGCATAGCATTCCCAAAAATTGCCGTCATAAGTTTTGTTCAGTTCCCATTCCTGCCAGTCGTTAAATTCCCCAATGACTGTAATGCGTGATGCGGCAGGTGCAAAGGTACGGAATGTGGTTCCGTCTTTGTCCGGGTGTGCGCCGAGAATTCATAAGCGTCGAATATTTTTCCTGTGTAAAATCCGTAAAAATCCATATTAACCTCCGTGAAAATACAACGTAAAAGATCAACTGTCGAAAAGATAATGGACAGTAGTTGCTTTTTTGATTTATAATTATATTATAAGAAAAATGCGAGGAGGTATCCACCAACAAAACCGACGAAAGGATGGATAACCGACGAATATGAGAAAGTGTTGGGAAATGGGAGGTAAGATGGATCTTAGAATTGAGAAAACAGAGCGGGGAATCAAGAACGCATTTATCGAACTGCGTTCCAGGAAACCTTTGGAAAAGATAACAGTAAAAGAACTATGTGAAAGCGCAAGAATCAATAAGTCTACCTTTTATGCGCATTATAAAGATATCTACGATTTGTCAGATGCGATGGAAGAAGAAGTAGTACAGTCGATTGCGAACAGTATCCAGCATCCGGAATATCTGCTGGAGCATCCGGCAGAGTTTGCACGGGAACTTCTGATGGCTTATGTATCGCAGAATTCCCTGACGGCGATTTTATTTTCCGGCAGTCAGGCGAATCATTTTGCGGATAGTATCGAGCGGAGCATCAAGCAGATGATCTTTGAAAAATACCCGGAATTGAAAGAAGATACAGCAATGAATGTGATGCTCAGCTATTGTATCCAGGGAAGCTACCACGCTTACCAGAAGAATCGGAGCGGAGATATCATGACGGTGATCGATGTGATCGCAGGAATGACGGGAGCGATTCGACCGATGTATGAAGAACGATTGGGGGAAAACAGATCATGAATCTGGAACAGCCGTGTATCCGCATTTCGGTGCGGAATCTGGTGGAATTTATATTAAGACATGGAGATATTGACAACCGGACCGGAGGGGCAGATAAGGATGCCATGCAGCAGGGCAGCCGCATACACCGGAAAATCCAGAGACAGCAGGGGGCAGAGTACCGTGCAGAAGTTCCGTTAAGATATCAGATCCCGTGTGATGGATTTATCCTGAGTGTAGAAGGAAGAGCGGACGGAATCATAGAACTTCCGAAGCGTGTGGTGGTCGACGAGATCAAAGGTGTATTTAAAGATCTGAAACGTCTGGAAGAGCCACAGCCTTTGCATCTGGCACAGGCAAAATGCTATGCATATATTTATGCAGAACAAAATAATCTGGAAGAGATCGGAGTGCAGATGACGTATTGTAATCTGGATACCGAAGAGATCCGCAGATTCCGGGAGACATATACCCGGGCAGAACTTAAGAAATGGTTCGAAAAGCTGGTAATCTGAATATGAAAAATGGGCAAGATACCAGATGACATGGAGAGCAAAGAGAAATGCTTCCATTAAAACCGTAGAATTCCCATTCGAATACAGAGATGGACAGAAGAAACTGGTTGAGTCTGTATATCGGACCATTTTAAGAAAAAAGAAATTATTCATCCAGGCACCTACCGGAGTCGGCAAGACGATGGCGGCCGTATTTCCGGCGGTGAAAGCTGTCGGGGAAGAACTGGGAGAAAAGATTTTTTATCTGACGGCCAGGACGATTACCAGAACGGTGGCAAGTCAGGCATTTGCGATTCTGAGAGAACAGGATCTGAAGATGAAGGTCATCACATTGACGGCAAAAAGAAAAAATCTGTTTCTGTGAAGAAACCATCTGTAATCCGGATGTGTGTCCATATGCAAAAGGGCATTTTGACCGTGTAAATGATGCCGTTTATGAACTGCTCACATCGACAGACGAGATGAGCCGGGAAGTATTGGAAGAACAGGCAAGAAAATGGAATGTATGTCCATTTGAAATGGCACTGGATGTATCACAGTGGGTAGACGCAGTTATATGTGATTATAATTATGTTTTTGATCCAAATGCACATCTGAAACGCTTTTTCGGAGACGGCGTCAAAGGAGAATACCTGTTCCTGATCGATGAGGCACACAATCTGGTAGAACGCGGCAGGACAATGTACAGCAGCAGTATTTGCAAGGAGGATTTTCTGAAGATCAAAAAGTTGGTAAAATACGGGGAACCGAAACTTGTCTCGGCGTTGGAGAGCTGCAATAAGCAGCTTCTGGAATTGAAAAGAGAATGTGACGGCTGCCAGATACTGAACAGTGTATCACATGTGTATATTAAGCTTCTGTCTTTGATGACGAAGCTGGAAGAGTTTATAGAAGACTGTAAAGATGAAGTGATACGGAAAGAGGTGCTGGAGTTTTACTTTGGTATCCGTAATTTCATATATATTCATGACCGGCAGGATGAAAATTATCTGATCTATTCAGAACTTAGTGAAGAAGGAAGTTTTACCTGCATCTGTTCTGTGTCAATCCGGCAGGATGTCTGCAGGAATATATGGGGAAAGCAAATAGTACGATATTATTTTCGGCAACATTTCTTCCGATCAATTATTATAAAAAACTGTTATCTACAACAAAGGAAGACTATGCAATCTATGCGGAATCTCCATTTGAACCAGGCAAAAGATTATTGCTTCTGGGAAATGATGTCAGCACGAAGTATACCAGGCGAGGACCGGAGATGTACCGGAAGTATGCAGAATACGTGATGCATGTGATAAAAGGAAGAACAGGGAATTATATTGTGTTTTTCCCGTCTTATCGATTTTTGGAAAAAGTCTGGGAAGTATTCATGGAATTGCCACAGGAACAGATTGAAGTTGTAGTACAGTCCCAATATATGACGGAACAGGAACGGGAAGAATTCCTGAAAAAATTCGAACAGGAAAGAGTACACAGCCTGATTGGTTTCTGTGTGATGGGTGGTGTCTTTTCGGAAGGAATTGATCTGACGGAAGATAAACTGATCGGGGCAATGATCATCGGGACAGGACTTCCGCAAGTGTGCCTGGAACGGGAACTTTTAAAGTATTATTTCGACCGGAAGAATCTGAACGGATTCGATTATGCTTACCTGTATCCGGGGATGAATAAGGTGTTACAGTCCGCAGGAAGAGTTATCCGGACCGATCAGGACAGAGGTGTGATCACACTGTTGGATGACCGGTTTATGGACAGACAGTGCCAGGAGGTGTTCCCGAGGGAGTGGAATGATTTTCAGATCTGTAACAGTGAAAATATTGAAGAAAAGATTGCAAAATTCTGGAAGGCGGAAGAACAGACAGATATGAAATAAGCAGCATTAAAAAGAAAAATACCATGAGGAACATATGCTCCTATGGTATTTTCCGTCATGCATCCGAAAGATGTATTAAAAATAAGATAAAAATTCCTGCGCGGCTTTGGATATCGGGACTTTCTCGTTATATGCGATGACAAGCTCCCTTTCCGGAAGTACTTCTTTTGTCTCGACAATGAAAAGCGAATCCGAATCGGAGGTCTGGGAAAGGCAGAAATCCGGAATAAATGCAATTCCAAGTCCGATGCGGGCAAGATCAATGAGAAGATCATTACTGCTGAGTTCAATCTCCGGAACCAGATCCAGCTGGTTCTGAAGAAACAGATTGTGCAGATATTCACTGGTCGTACTTTTTCTGTCCAGCATAAGGATCGGATAGTTCAGAAGTTCTTTGAAAGAGAGCTTCTTTCCTTTTAATTCCTCAAAAGCCTTGTCTGCGATAAATACATCCTGAAAATCTTTGATTTTTTTTACATTCGGAACATTCCCGAGATAAGCATTCGGTGAATTGACAACGATCAGATCCACCTGTCCGGTCTCAAGGAGTTCTACACAGCGAATGGATGTCGCATTGGTAACTTTGATATGCGCTCCGGGAAATTCCCGGTGGAAACGTTCCAGATAAGGTACCAGAAAATACCGGCAGATCGTGTCACTGGCTCCGATATGAAGCTGTCCTCCGCGTGCGCCGACATCGAGGAGCTGGCTTTCGCCGCGCTTGATCAGGCTGATCGCCGGTTCGATGTGGCGCAGAAGATCTCGCCTTCGGTAGTAAGGACGGACTTTCTTGGTACTCCGGATGAATAAGGTCTGATCCAGCTTCTTCTCCAGTGCCTTGATGGACTGGCTGACAGCGACTGTGAGATGAACAATTGCTTGGAGGCTTCCGAAAAGCTTAAGGTGGAAGCTACATAGTAAAATACTTTATATAATTCATAGTTAATATCCATGATAAGTCCTCCTAATGAATCTTAACTGTATTATAAGTGAAATGAAAGAAAATTACAACCGTATTTATAAATAGAAGTGTTATAATAATGAAAAGCAGGAGGAAAAAGACTTGAAGAAGCTAACAATAATCATATCCGTTATGGCCATGATGTGTGCGGTGATGGCAGCACTGATATTTAGTATATGGCTGGCCGTATATGGAGACAGTAATTACAGATTTTACAAAAAAGAATATCAGCGCTATGAAGTGACGGAAGATCTGGATATGAGCATAGACCATGTCATGTATGTGACAGAACATATGATGAATTATCTGATCGGGAAAGAGGAGGAGCTGTCGGTTGTGACGACAGTGGAAGGAAGAGAGCAGGATTTCTTTAATGAAAGAGACCGGCTGCATATGCGTGATGTAAGGAATCTGTTCCTGGGAGGAATGAAAGTCGGAGTAATCTGTCTGGCTGTGGCAGCAGTTATACTGGCGGTACTGAGAAAACGGGAAGAAGACTGGAAGAGACTGTATTTCAGAACATATTCGATCGCACTGAGTGCCTGGCTGGTCATAGGCGTACTGCTGGGGATTGCATTCCGTGTAGATTTTACAACGTGTTTTACGATTTTTCATAAGCTGTTTTTTACCAATAATCTGTGGGTATTCGACCCGGAGACGGATTATATGATACGGATGCTGCCGGAAGGATTCTTTTCGGATATGGTGATCCGCATCAGTGAAGTGTTTGGTGGAGTGCTGCTTCTGATATGGATTGTATTGTTTTTTGGAAAAAATAATTGCAAAAAGGAAGAGAAAAAAGTTGATTAATAAGTGTGAATTATAAAAGCGTTTAGATATATTAATTGTATTAAATAATGATTGTTGTGTTATACTAACAATAGAAAATGTGTAAAAATTCATTTGTGGAGGATTACTTATGAGCAATGTAAAAAGAGTGTACGTGGAGAAAAAATCAGGATTTGATGTACAGGCAAAGGAACTTAAGACCGAGATCCGAAGCTATCTTGGAATCAAAGACGTAGACAGCGTCCGTGTACTGATCCGTTACGATGTGGAAAACGTATCGGATGAGACATTTGAGAAAGCATGTAACGGCATCTTTTCTGAACCACCTGTAGATACATTATATAAAGAAGAATTTCAGGCAGAAGAAGGAAGCAAGATCTTTTCCGTAGAATTTCTTCCGGGACAGTTTGATCAAAGAGCAGATTCCGCTGTGCAGTGTATTCAGTTTATCAAAGAAGACGAGCAGCCGGTAATCCGTACTGCGACTACTTACGTGATCCATGGTGGAAACGGAACTGTTTCGGATGAAGAATTCGAAGCAATTAAAGAGCATTGTATTAACCCTGTAGATTCCAGAGAAGCACAGGAAGAAAAACCGGAGACACTGGTTACTGTATTCGATGAGCCGGCAGATGTAAAAATCTTTGACGGATTTAAAGATATGGAAGAAAGCAAACTGAAAGAATTATACGATTCTCTCGGACTTGCCATGACATTTAAGGATTTCCAGCATATCCAGAATTATTTTGCGTCAGAAGAAGACAGAGATCCTTCTATGACAGAGATCCGTGTTCTGGATACCTACTGGTCAGATCACTGCCGTCATACAACATTCTCGACAGAACTTACAGATGTTTCGTTCGGCGATGGTGATTACAGAGAGCCGATGGAAGCAACTTATAAACAGTATATCGCTGACCACAGTGAGATTTTCAAAGGAAGAGAAGATAAGTTTGTCTGCCTGATGGATCTTGCACTGATGGCAATGAGAAAATTAAAACGTGAAGGAAAGTTACAGGATCAGGAAGAGTCTGATGAGATCAATGCATGCAGTATCGTTGTTCCAATCGAGGTAGACGGAGTGGAAGAAGAGTGGCTTGTAAACTTTAAGAACGAGACACATAACCATCCGACAGAGATCGAGCCATTCGGTGGTGCTGCTACCTGCCTTGGAGGAGCTATCCGTGACCCATTGTCAGGACGTACTTATGTATATCAGGCAATGCGCGTGACAGGAGCCGCTGATCCTACCGTATCTGTAAAGGATACATTAAAAGGAAAGCTTCCACAGAAGAAACTGGTCAGAGAAGCAGCCCATGGATATAGCTCATATGGTAACCAGATCGGCCTGGCAACCGGAGCGGTAAAAGAAATCTATCATCCGAATTATGTTGCAAAACGTATGGAGATCGGAGCAGTGCTTGGAGCAGCACCGAGACGTGCGGTTATCAGAGAGACATCGGATCCTGGAGATATCATCATTCTTCTTGGCGGACGTACCGGACGTGACGGCTGCGGCGGAGCAACAGGATCTTCCAAAGTACATACAGAAGAGTCCATCGAAACATGCGGGGCAGAAGTGCAGAAAGGTAATGCACCGACAGAAAGAAAGATCCAGAGATTATTCAGAAGAGAAGAAGTCAGCAAGCTGATCAAGAAATGTAACGACTTCGGTGCAGGCGGAGTATCCGTTGCTATCGGAGAACTTGCAGACGGACTTCAGATCGATCTTGATAAAGTACCTAAGAAATATGCCGGTCTTGACGGAACAGAGATCGCAATCTCTGAATCACAGGAACGTATGGCAGTTGTTGTAGATCCAAAAGATGTAGATGAATTCATGAAATATGCATCCGAAGAGAACCTGGAGGCAACAAAAGTAGCAGTTGTAACAGAAGATCCAAGACTGGTACTTTCATGGAGAGGAAAAGAGATTGTAAATCTTTCGCGTGCATTCCTTGACACCAACGGAGCACACCAGGAGACAACGGTAGCAGTTGACATCCCGAACAGAAAAGACAGTATCCTTGTAAGAGAAGATGTGAAAGATGTAAGAGAAAAATGGCTTGGTATGTTAAAAGATCTGAATGTATGCTCACAGAAAGGTCTGGTAGAGATGTTCGACGGATCGATCGGAGCAGCTTCTGTATTCATGCCGCATGGGGGAAAATATCAGAAGACAGAGACACAGGCAATGGTGGCAAAACTTCCGGTATTAACAGGAGACTGCGATACTGTAAGTATGATGAGTTACGGATTCGATCCGTATCTGTCAACATGGAGTCCATATCACGGAGCAATCTATGCAGTGACAGAATCTATCGCAAAGATCGTAGCAGCAGGTGGTGACTACAGCAAGATCCGTTTCACATTCCAGGAATACTTCCGTCGTATGACAGAAGATCCACACAGATGGAGCCAGCCGTTTGCGGCACTTCTTGGTGCTTACAGTGCACAGCTTGGATACGGCCTTCCTTCTATTAGGCGGAAAAGACAGTATGTCAGGAACGTTTGAAGACATTGATGTACCGCCGACACTGGTATCTTTCGCAGTAGACATTGCAAAAGAGAAAGACATTATTTCACCGGAACTTAAGAAAGCCGGAGATAAACTTGTATGGCTTCGTATTGAGACGGATAATTACGATATTCCTGCATACGGAAAGGTTATGGACAGTATGGTAAGTTTACCGAAGATATCCACAGCGGCAAGATCGTAGCAGCTATGCGTTAGACAGACATGGTATCGCGGCAGCAGTCAGCAAGATGGCATTCGGTAACGGCATGGGTGTGAAGATTGAGCATAATGTAGATGCAAGAGATTTATTTGCACCGGCATTCGGAGATATCATTGCAGAAGTACCTGCGGATAAGGTATCTGAACTTGGAATTACCTATACCGTGATCGGTGAAGTGACAGATAGTGCGGCAATCGAATATAAAGATGTGAAGATCGCATTAGAAGAGGCAGTATCTGCATGGGAAGAGACGCTGGAAAAGGTATTCCCGACCAATTCCGGAGCGGAAGGACAGGACGAGAAGGTGGAGACAGGATATATGATACATCAGATATCTATATCTGCAGCCACAAGATCGCACAGCCAACAGTATTTATCCCGGTAATGCCAGGAACAAACTGTGAGTATGACAGTGCGAAAGCATTTGAAAGAGCAGGAGCAAAGGTGATCACAAAGGTATTCAGAAATATGAGTGCATCTGATATCGTTGATTCGGTAGAAGTATTCGAAAAAGCAATCGGACAGTCACAGATCATCATGTTCCCTGGCGGATTCAGTGCTGGTGATGAACCAGACGGATCAGCAAAATTCTTCGCAACAGCATTCCAGAATGCGAAGATGAAAGAAGCAGTAGAAAAATTACTGAATGAGCGTGACGGACTGGCACTTGGTATCTGTAACGGATTCCAGGCACTGATCAAGCTTGGTCTGGTACCAGGTGGAAAGATTACAGGACAGTTACCGGATTCACCGACTCTTACATACAATACGATTGGACGCCATATCTCCAAGATGGTCTATACAAAAGTGGTAACGAATAAATCTCCATGGCTTAGAGAGGCAGAGCTTGGCGGCGTATATACAAACCCTGCATCTCACGGAGAAGGAAGATTTGTTGCAAATAAAGAGTGGCTGGACAGATTATTTGCAAATGGACAGGTTGCAACACAGTACTGTGATCCGGAAGGAAATATCACGATGGACGAAGAATGGAATGTCAACGGTTCTTACTGTGCAATCGAAGGTATTACAAGCCGGATGGACGTGTACTTGGCAAGATGGCACACTCAGAAAGAAGAAACAGAAGCGTGGCAATGAACATTTACGGAGAACAGGATATGAAGATCTTCGAATCCGGAGTAAAATACTTCAGATAATGAAACAGACAGAGAGAAGAGCAGAATTCTATGTATTGTGATAAATGCAATTCAGAGTGCGTTCTGTTTCAAAAAAATGAATAAAACACAAGAAAAAGCACAAAACCCTTGCGAAATCTGCAAGGGTTTTGTAAAAAGTTGCAAAAATAACAAAAAACTGTAAAAATATCTTGCCAGATACACTTGTTTGCTTTACAATAGTAAAGGACAAAGGCGTCAGGAAAAACAGATGGCGTAAGTCATCTGTTTTTTATACTGAAGTATGCCTTTGAAAGGATACGTATATTATTTAGGAGGTAGAAAGCTATGTCATATGTTGATGAAGTACTGGAGAAAGTAGTAGCTAAGAATCCTGCAGAGCCAGAATTCCACCAGGCAGTAAAAGAGGTATTAGAGTCATTAAGAGTAGTTGTAGAGGCAAACGAGGAAAAATTCAGAAAAGATGCTCTTCTTGAGAGACTTGTTGAACCTGAAAGACAGATCAAATTCCGTGTTCCATGGGTAGATGACAAAGGACAGGTTCAGGTTAATACAGGATATCGTGTACAGTTTAACAGCGCAATCGGACCATACAAAGGAGGATTACGTCTGCACCATCTGTAAACCTTGGTATCATCAAATTCCTTGGATTTGAGCAGATCTTTAAAAACTCGCTGACAGGACTTCCGATCGGCGGAGGTAAAGGTGGTTCCAACTTCGATCCTAAAGGTAAATCTGACAGAGAGGTTATGGCATTCTGCCAGAGCTTCATGACAGAGCTTTGCAAGCATATTGGAGCTGATACAGACGTACCTGCAGGAGATATCGGAACAGGTGCAAGAGAGATTGGTTACATGTTCGGTCAGTACAAGAGAATCAGAGGCCTGTATGAAGGTGTTCTGACAGGAAAAGGATTAAGCTACGGCGGATCTTTAGCAAGAACAGAAGCTACAGGATATGGACTTCTCTACTTAACAGAAGAATTATTAAAGATCAACGGAAAAGACATCAAGGGAATGACAGTTGCAGTTTCCGGAGCTGGTAACGTTGCAATCTATGCAATCCAGAAAGCTCAGCAGCTTGGAGCGAAAGTTGTAACAGCAAGTGATTCTACAGGATGGGTATATGATCCGGACGGAATCGACGTTGCAGCATTAAAAGAGATCAAAGAAGTAAAACGTGCAAGACTGACAGAGTACAAGAACTACCGTCCTAATTCAGAATATCATGAAGGACGCGGCGTATGGTCTGTTAAGGTTGACCTTGCTCTTCCGTGTGCTACACAGAACGAACTTCACCTTGAAGATGCAAAACAGTTAGTTGCTAACGGATGCGTAGCTGTATGTGAAGGTGCGAACATGCCTACTACATTAGAAGCAACACAGTATCTGCAGGAGAATGGTGTAATCTTTGCACCTGGTAAGGCTGCAAATGCCGGTGGTGTTGCTACATCTGCACTTGAGATGTCACAGAATAGTGAGAGACTGAGCTGGACATTTGATGAAGTAGATGCAAAACTGAAAAACATCATGGTAAACATCTGCCACAATATGGATGATGCTGCAAAACGTTACGGAATGGAAGGTAACTATGTTGCCGGAGCTAACATTGCAGGATTTGAAAAAGTCGTAGATGCTATGACAGCTCAGGGAATCGTATAAGATTTATAAAAATGCCCCGCAAGCCTTGTGTTTGCGGGGATTTTTTTGAATCAGATTAACGCACAGCGATTTTGATTTATTCCGGTTATAGAAGAAATTGTAGAAAAAATTTGAAAAAAATCAAAAAAAACAGTTGAACTTTCAAAAAAACAAATGACTATACTAAACGAAGTCGGTTCGAGAGAAACGACAAAATATATGGGATCATAGCTCAGCTGGGAGAGCATCTGCCTTACAAGCAGAGGGTCATAGGTTCGAGCCCTATTGGTCCCATACATTTTCTAAAATTGGTTGTGGCGGGATAGCTCAGTTGGCTAGAGCACACGGTTCATACCCGTGG
>ENA-OQLB01000192-OQLB01000192.1-human-gut-metagenome-genome-assembly--contig:-NODE-192-length-36172-cov-19.557941_pt1 | contig 36172 bp, 43 predicted proteins | sample MGYA00242656_ERZ504813 | MGnify/ENA primary metagenome ERZ504813 (study PRJEB26092, sample SAMD00036388) | human gut metagenome | host: Homo sapiens | study: EMG produced TPA metagenomics assembly of... | reverse complement strand
AAGAGGTCGTGAGTCCAATTCTCACTCGGGGCTCTCTGGGCGGGGTAGCTCAGGCTGGCTAGAGCGTACGACTCATAATCGTAAGGTTCAAGAGTTCGAGCCTCTTCCTCGCTACAAATCGCGCCCGCTAACCGGTGGGCGCGCACTATACCTAAGAACACAGAGGTGAATGACAATGGCTAAGAGCGCCGACATCCGTCCGGGCATCACGCTGGCCTGCACCGAGTGCAAGGAGCGTAACTACATTACGACTAAGAACCGTCGTAACACGCCCGACCGTCTTGAGCTCAAGAAGTTCTGCCCGCGCTGCGGCAAGCAGACCGTGCACCGCGAGACTCGTTGATTGCAAGCATCACAGCTTTACAAAACCCGGCCCATTCGGCCGGGTTTTTGCGTATTGCCTCCGGAGGCGAGTGGCAGGGTGCGGAATCAGTATCCGCATCGCGTGAGAAACGGCAGAAATCCCGCGTCTGAACGAACCCCTCGCGGGCGTTCTGTCGTTTCAGGCCGCCAAAACGGCAGAAATCCCGCGCCACCTTCGTTCAGACGCGGGCGTTCTGCGTTTCAGCTGATGATTGCCTTGATATCGCACCTGCGCCACTAAGATAGTAAGCCATGACAAGCTTTGCAGACATCACCACCATGGGCGTGGGCGGCCCCATCGCCCATTTCATCGAGCCGACCACGCGCGTGGGGCTCATCGAAGCCGTGGAGGATGCCGATTCCAAAGGCCTGCCCTTGGTCGTCGTCGGTGGCGGCTCCAACCTGCTTGTTTCCGATAAGCCTTTTGACGGCGTGGTGGTTCGAGACGCCCGACGCCTCATCACTGTGCCGGACGAGGCTGCACCGGTAGAGGGCGAGGATCGCACCGTGCATGTCAATGCCGAGGCCGGTGCAATTGGGATGATTTCGTGGCCTTCACCGTAGAGCTCGGGCTCGAGGGCGTCGAGGGACTGTCCGGCATTCCCGGCACAGTCGGCGCTTCCGTGGTGCAGAACATCGGTGCCTACGGGCAGGAAGTCGCCACTTCGGTCGAATCGGTGGAAGTCTGGGATCGAGACACCAAAACAACGCGCGACCTCACACCCGCCGATCTTCGATTCGGCTATCGATACTCCGCACTGAAGACCAGCATGTACGCCGGCCCCGGCCGGCCGGCCGGCCGATTCTTCCCGACGCCACGTTACGTGGTGCTTTCCGTCACCTTTGCCCTGACCCACTCGGCCGAAGGCACGGTAGGTTACGGACAGCTTGCCAAAGCGCTTGGCGTCGAAGTGGGCGACCGTATGGCCACCGCCGACATCCGCAAAGCCGTGCTCGCAGTACGTGCCGCCAAGGGCATGCTCGAGGACCCTACTCGCTACGCCTTGCCTGACATGGCCACCGCCAAGCGCGAGGCCAATATCCTGACCGATCTGGAGCGTCTGGCCTCCCTCAATGAGGCCGCCGGCATTCCCGTTGGCGATGACGGTCTGCCTGCTCCCGACTACAATCGCCACAGCTGCGGCTCGTTCTTTATGAATCCGATTCTGACCGCCGACCAAGCGGCGGCCCTGCCCGAAGATGCGCCGAAGTTCGACGCGACTCTGCCTGACGGCACTCCCGGCACCAAGACGTCCGCCGCCTGGCTCATCGACCATGCCGGCTGCCATAAGGGATATAAGGTCGATGCGGACGCGCCGGCCAGTCTATCCACGCAGCACACGCTGGCCTTGACCAATCGTGGGGGAGCGAGCGCGGCCGATATCGCAGCTTTGGCGCGTGCGGTTCAGCAGGCAGTCAAGAGCGCGTTCGGAGTGGACTTGGTGCCCGAACCGGTCTGCGTCGGTGTGCTGTAATCGCGCTATTGATTGATGGAGTGGGTTATTAATCCCATATATTGCGGACTCTGAGTCTTATTAATAGACAAGACACGCGGGCTCTTCTATACTCGATTGTCGGTATTGTGCGCATTCGGTGCGCAAACAACAGAGAAAAAAGAAGAGCACTATGCAACTGTTCCGTACAAAATCCGTCGAACAGACCATTGCCGAAACCGGTGAAGAGGGCCGCAAGCTCAAGCGCAACCTGACTTGGTGGGATCTGTCAATCATGGGTGTGGCCGTAGCCGTGGGCGCCGGCATCTTCTCGGTGGGCGCGCAGGCCGCCGCCTTCCACGCCGGCCCGGCCGTGATCATCAGCTTCCTGATCGCCGGCATCGTGTGCGGCGCAGCCGTGATGTGCTACGCCGAATTCGCTTCGATGATTCCGGTGGCCGGCTCCGCCTACACCTTCACCTACACCACGGTCGGCGAGATCATGGCCTGGATCATCGGCTGGGATCTGATCCTGGAAATGCTGATGGCCGGCTCCGTGATTTCCAAATATTGGGGCGTATACCTCAACGATTTCATGCGCCTGATGGGCTGGAACGCCAACACCAACCTGACGTTCGGCTCCTTCCACATCGATATCGCCCCGATTATCATCGTGGCGTTCTTTACCACGCTGCTCGTATTCGGCACCAAGATCGGCGCCCGCGTGGACGGTGCTATGACCGTGCTCAAGATCGCCATCGTGTTCTTTGTGGTGATCGTCGGCTTCTTCTACGTCAAGGCCTCCAACTTCACCCCGTTCATTCCGCCGAGCCAGCCGGCCTCCACCGTGGAAGGCTCCTCCGCCGTCACCGGCGTGATGACCCAGCCGTTGTGGCAGTTCGCCACCGGCATGACCCCATCCGTGTACGGCGTTCCTGGCATCCTCTCGGGCGCGGCGCTCGTGTTCTTCGCGTTCATCGGATTCGACGTGGTGGCCACCGCCTCTGAGGAGACCAAGAACCCGCACAAGAACGTGCCGCTCGGCATCGGCGTGGGCATGCTGCTCATCATTGTCATGTACATGCTCGTGGCCGTGGTGACCACCGGCATGGTCTCCTATGCCGATCTCGCCAAGCAAGACAGCCCCTCGCTGGCCACCGCCTTCGAACTGGTGGGCGCCGACTGGGCCGCCAAGATCATCAGCTTCGGCATCGTGCTGGGCCTGGCCACCGTGGTTATGGTGCTGTTGCTCGGCCTGACCCGTATCGTCTTCGCCATGAGCCGCGATGGTCTGCTGCCGCGCGGCCTGTCCAGACCGGCAAGCATGGCACCCCGGCCGCTCTGCAGATCGTCGTCGGCGCGGTGGTGGCGCTCGTGGCCGCCTTCTTCGACATCGGCGTGCTCTCCGACATGGTCAACATCGGCACCCTGTCCGCCTTCACGCTGGTGGCCATCTCCATCCCGATTATGCGCAAGAAGCGCCCCGACCTGCCGCGCGCCTTCAAGATGCCCGGCAGCCCGTGGATTCCGATCCTCATCGCCGTGGCCAACTTCTGGTTGATGCTCAACCTGTCCGTGCTCACCTGGATTCGTTTCGTGGTGTGGCTCGTGGTCGCTTCGCCATCTACTTCGGCTACGGCTACTGGCATGCGCGCCTCGGCAAGGGCGACCTGACCGAAACGCTGTCCGCCGAAACCGATAAGGCCGTTAACGGCTGAGAGCGAGGAGCGTCCCAACAGGCGCGTACCCTTGTATCAGTATTTGTTAAGGAGGATTCCATGCCATATGTAATCGCTCAGCCTTGCGTGGATGTCAAGGACAAGGCTTGCGTGGACGAGTGCCCCGTCGACTGCATTTACGAGGTTCCCGCTCGCTGTACATCAACCCCAACGAGTGCGTCGACTGCGGTGCATGCGAACCGGTGTGTCCCACCGAGGCCATCTTCTATGAGGATGATCTGCCGGACGAGTGGGCTTGGTACAAGGATGCCGCTGTCAACTTCTTCGCTGAAGTCGGCGATTTGGGCGGCGCTTCCGCCAATGGTCCAATCGGCAAAGACCCGGAACAGGTCGCCGCGCTGCCGCCGCAGAACCAGTAAGCTGATTTGCGGATAAGCGCTGCACACAGCGCATAGTTCGGATTGAACCCTCGGTCTATCACGGCCGAGGGTTCGTCGTATCTTAGGAACATACCGTCCAAGAAAGGGGTTCTCATGGGCTTCCACGCATATTCGTCGCCATACGACTGGTCTCGTATCGCCGGCTTCAAAGCCACCGCCAAAACCGTGCCGGGTGGCATGATCGACCTGTCCGTAGCTCGCCTGTGGACCCGGTGCCGAGCAGTGTCCAGCAGGCGCTGGTTGCCGGCGCAGACGCCCCCAACGCCCATGGATACCCGGTCACCGCCGGCACCGCCGACCTTAAGACCGCTATCGATACATGGTTCCGCGAACTGCGCGGGGTGGATCTGAAATCCATCAACGCTGCCGCCGTACCCACCGTGGGTTCCAAGGAGGCCGTGGCGCTGATGGCCAGCCTGCTGCACCTTGGCGAAGGCGATGTGGTCGTCCAACCGGCTGTCTCCTACCCGACTTACGAAATCGGTACCCAACTTGCCGGCGCCACCGTGGTCAAAGTCGATGATGTGACCGACGTCGATTCCTGGGTGAATATTCCGAACGTCAAGGCCATCTGGATCAACTCGCCGTGTAATCCCTCCGGCGAGGTCATCTCCGCTGACTGGCTGACCGACATCGTGGCTGCTGCCCGTCGCATCGGTGCCGTGGTGCTCTCCGACGAATGCTATGCGTTAATGGACTGGCGTTCGGTGCGCCGCAATACAGCCGCGTCCTCTGCGCCTGCCGCGTCTGCATCTGCTGCGTCTGTGCCTGCCGCACCGGTGGCCGAATCCAACGAGCCCGCCTCCGATACCGCATTCAGTCTCTCCGCCACGCCATGTGCCCTGAATCCACATGTGTGTGAAGGTTCGGCAGCTGGCATCCTGGTGCTCTACTCGCTGTCCAAGCAGTCCAACATGGCCGGCTACCGTACGGCTCTAATTGCCGGCGATTACCGGCTGGTCAAGGAAATGGCCGAATACCGCAAGCAGATCGGCCAGATTATCCCTGGCCCAGTGCAGGCCGCCATGGCCGCAGGCCTGAAGGACACAGCCGCTGTGCACGAGCAATGGAGGCGTTACCGTCGCCGCCTATCCGCGCTGGTTGACGCACTGAAGGCATATGGCTATTCGGCACAAATGCCCTCCGGCGCGCTGTACGTATGGGTCAAGGCCAAGTCCGGCGACTGCTGGGCCGATATGGCCGAGCTCGCCAAGATCGGCATCATCCCCAGCCCCGGCGAATTCTACGGCGCTCCCGCTACCTGCGTTTCTCCGCCACCGCCACCGACGAGGCCATCCGTTCCGCCTGCGAACGTCTCACGGCGTAATGAGATCGTAAGTGGCGTTGAGCCGTTCACGCCCCAAACTGGGCGGCCTTGTTGCCGAATTTGCGGCGCACAGCGTCCAGTGCGGCCTCGGCATCATGCAAACGCGCCTGTGAGGTCTGGCCGCGGGCATTGTCGGCCTCTTCGAGCATGTCATCCAGTGAAGGCTGCACGGCCGTAGCCGCCGCCTTACTGAGCGAAGACGTGCTCATACCGGCCAAGCGAATAGTTTTGGCAGGGGAGTGGCAGACTCCGCCGAGGCCGGTAGCCCCAGCATGACTTTCAGCTGCCGCACGCATTCCGGGTACAGCACGCCGGCCGTATCGGTCGGCCGCTCCATCGTAAAAGACCGGGTCTGATAGCTCAGGTCGGCGAACCGCAACTTCACCGTCAGCGTGCGCGCCACCAGCCCTTGCGCCGCAGCGTGCTGGTTACTTCGTCGCAGGCCGAACGCAGTAGCCCACACACCACGCGCATATCGCGTGTATCCTCGGCCAAGGTTTCCTCGGACCCAATGGATTTCTCCTCGCGTACCGTGGTAATTTCGCGGGAATCCAACCCGTGCGAGGCCGCCCATAATCCACGTGCCGCAGCCGGGGAGCCAGTGGCACGAGTCAATGCAGCCTCATCCAGCTGAGCCAATTCAGCCACCGAATGCACGCCCCAAGCATTAAGCCGCTTCTCCAAAGACGGCCCGATTCCCGGAATACCACGCAATGGCATCATCTGCACGAATTCGGCCGAGCGGGCCGCGGGAATCAGCAGCATGCCGTCCGGCTTGGCATTGGTCGAGGCCATTTTGGACACCAGTTTGTTACAGGCGATACCCACTGAACACGTCACGTGGAAGCGCTCGGCCACCTGAGCGCGAATCCACGCGCCGATCGCGCTCGGCCGCCCCCACTCCAGCAGTGCGGCGGACACATCCATATAGCCCTCGTCCACCGAAACCTGCTCGAACCGGTCGGTGACGGTCAAAAACACCTCATGCATGATTCGGTGCGACATCATGCGGTAATACGCCATATCCACTGGCAGAAAAATGCCGTTCGGGCACAACCGATGGGCGCGCGCGGCCGGCATCGCCGAATTGATGCCGTATTTCCGGGCTTCGTAGCTCGCGGCGGACACCACTGCGCGCGGCCCGGTGCCGATGATTACCGGCTTGCCTTTGAGCCCGGGGTTGCGCGCCACCTCCAATGAGGCATAGAAGGCATCCATGTCGATATGCAGCACGGTGCATCCGGTCTCGTCGTGGCCCCAATCGCGTTTGGCGGCTCAAGTCTCGGTGCGGTGCTCATGCCACCATTGTAGGAATGCCGAACGAGGTCATGCTCACTATGTGGCGCGCATGACGCGGCGCTCATTGTCATAATGCCGAATATCGCCGGAATTCCAAGGGTTTACGCACTGTGCGGCTGTTTCGCATGGTGGGTGCGATTCCACGGAATCGTCCACATTGCGTCACTGTCCGTAACGCCTTCCAAGTCAATGCGCGCTGTCCCGGCTCTCCGAGTAGCGTAAACCTCATGAAGAAGGCAGTGGTCGGTATCCTCAACCGTGTTCCCGTGGTTCTTATCGTGATTGGTGAGGCACTGGTGATTTATTTGGCTACGGCCGTCGCCAAACTTGCGTTCACCCAGCTCGATCCGCTGTACTCGGTGTGGTATCGCGTGGGATTCATGGCGGTGCTGTTGCTGCTGTGGCGCAGGCCCTGGAACAAGGCGAAGCGAGCGCAACTGTTTCACCGCGACGCCCGCAGCTGGGGGCTGGTCGTACTGCTCGGCTGCTCGCTGGTGCTGATGAATACCCTGTTTTATGTGGCCATCAGCAATATGGATATGGGTATTGCCGTGTCTATCGAATTTTTGGGACCGCTTTCGGTGGCGGTGATTACCGGCAAAAGCTGGCGCGAGCGGGTCGGTATCGGTATCGCGGCGGTCGGTGTGGTGCTGTTGGCTGGCATATCATTGGCCAATCCGTCCGGCAATGGCACGTTTTTGTATGGTCTGATTGCGATTTTGATCGGCGGGTCGATGTGGGGCATGTATATCATCACCGGCCGGCGCGTGGCGGCTGGCGGCAATTCGCTGGATAATCTGTGCATCGCCGTGACCATCGGCTGGCTGGTCCAGTCCCTGTTCCTTGGCGTGCCGGCTGTGGCTCATGTGGTTCACCCCAAGGCCGATGCCACGTGGGCGCTTGAGCCCGGCGGCTCGCTGAAGCTGCTGGCTCTGCTGTTTGTGATTTCCCTGATGGCCTCGTTCATTCCCTATGTGGTGGAGCAGATCACGCTGCGACGCACCACATCCGGCGCATTTTCGGTAATGCAATCCATCAATCCCGCCATGGCGGTGGCCGTGGGACTGGCGTTCGGCGAGATTCCCAGCGTTGGTGAAATCGTCGGTGTGGCGTTGGTGATTTGCGCGGTTATCGTTACGTTCTCCGGCGACGCCGCACCCGCGGACGTTCAATAATGTGTCGTTCGGCACGCCGTATCCGCAGGACGTGGTACAGTAATTTGCTGTTGCGCATTATTGCGTAACGTGGAGTCATGCCTGAGTGGCCGATAGGGGCACCCTGCTAAGGTGTTAGTCGTGTAAACGGCTCGAGGGTTCGAATCCCTCTGACTCCGCCGATTAAGGTTCCGGGTGAAAGCTCGGAACTTTTTTTGTTTTCCGGAAACTCCGGGTTAAGTAACTCCTGAAATAACCGAGGACGGGCGGTCTCCGCTTGTGGTAAGCGGAGTCGGAGGTACGCCATTGTCCGTCCGCCTCCAAACCGCCATTTTAGTGGGCGAACGAGTGCGGCACGTCGGGAAAAGTCCGAGCGACGAAAGAAAAATGTCCACTAAGTGAGACTTTTGCGTGGTGTTCGTGAATGGTGATTGAAGATTAACCGGTTTATATATTGCTTGTCCAATCGCTTGCTCATCGCCTCCCTCCCCGCAGTACTTGACCGAGATGGGCGGTACCCTAGAGAGAGAAGAAGAGTTCCGAAGGGCGGGCAAAGATGAGCCATATCGCTGGGCAGGGGCAACATCGCTCCAACTCGACACGAACCAACCGTGCGGCGCTGATTATCGTGTTCGTGATCGTGCTCGCCGTTGCGCTGGGCATCGGCGCATGGTTCGCAACCCATCGCACGGACGGCAATGGCCCCGCACACGCCGGAGTGTCGGACGTCGCGTTGAATAAAGCGAAGAACACGCCCAAACCGGTGACCGAACATCACGGCAATTCACCGGATTGCCCGGATACGGACTGCATCGCCATGCTGGTCAACGGCGATTTGTTGTTCCATGAGGGATTGTGGAGCCATTTCCAAGGCCCGAACCCCAACGCCACGGATGGCACCGCTTCAACTTCGACCCGCTGTTCGCGCCGATGAAGCAGTACATTCAGGCTTCGGACATCGCCGTGTGCGAATTCGAAACCCCGATCGCCCAGCGCGGCGGCCCATATGCCGCGTACCCGATCTTCAACATTCCGCCGGAAGTGGCGGATGCCGCCCGCAACGTGGGATACAACGCCTGCACACACGCCACCAACCATTCCTGGGATCAGGGGGCGGATGGCATCGCCCGTCTGTGGGACACGCTTGAGGCCAATGGCATCGCCCAGACCGGCTCGTACAAAACCGAAGCCGACTCCACCAAACCGTTGGTCATCGATTCCCCGACCGGCGGCGGCAAGCTGGGTCTGGTCACCGGCACGGTCTCCCTCAACGGCATGACCGCCGACGAGGACTGGCAGGTGGATCGTCTGCGCGAAGACGGCGACCCGAATCACGACAGCGACATCCAGCGCGCGGTAGACAAGGCCAACAAGGCCCGCGAGCAAGGTGCCGATGTGGTGGCCATCGCCATGCACTCGGTGCAGGAATACCTTGATTACGCCGATTCCTGGCAGATTTCGGAAGCCCATGAGCTTGCCGACACTGGTGCCTTCGACGTTATTTACGGTGCCGGTTGCCATTGTGCGCAGCCCATCGAGAACTATAACGGCACGTGGATTATCTACGGTCTGGGCAACGCCGTCACCGAGTCGGCGAACACGCCGGAAACCTTGGTCAACAATCAGGGTGTGACCGCACGCATCCAGTTCGCCGGCAAGAAGGGCGTCAAGGGGTCGTGGCGCGTCAACCGCATCGATTGGGTGCCCACCGCCAACGTGCATCAAGGCAACTACCAATGGTGCCCGATATCCAGCGACCATCCCATAGGCACATGTTGGGACGAAGCCTACGACGCTCAGATACGCCAACGCATCTGGGATGTCATCTATTCGATGGGCGCGGACCAGAACGTCGTCAAGGAATGGAACATCACGCAGGAGCAGGCGGCAAAGCAATAGTTGCTCGGCTTGGTCTCAAGGAGGGGAAGCCGCAAGGTGACGCTTTTCCCGCCGGCCTCCTAATGTGGAGCCCATGACCGAGATTTACGAAACCCAAAGCGAACGCACCGATCTGCCCCTCGTCGTGATGCCGTCCGTGCTTGACTCGATGATCGAGCCCATCAAGGCCCAGTTCCCCGCGCTCCACGACGTTGCCCGCGTGCGTATGTTCGAGGAATTCACGTCCGACGAGGCGACCATAGCCGAGCGTCTGAAGGATGCCGACGCCCTGCTGGTGGGCGGCTACCACATTTCGGACGATCTGCTGCGCACCATCAGCGAGCAGGGGCACGTCAAGTGCATCGTGTTCTGCGGTACCGGCGTCGCCAGCTACCTCAATCTCGATAAGGCGCGCGAGCTGAAGATCCGCGTCTGCAACGCCGAACATTATGGCGATCACGCCGTGGCCGAGCACACCTTCGCCCTTCTGTTCGAGCTCATCCGCCGCGTTGGCCAACTCGATAAGGACGTCAAGGCCGGCAACTGGGCGTGGACCGGCGGCGATGGACTGCAACTCGCCGGCCGTCGCATGGGCATCATCGGACTGGGCGGCATCGGCTCCACCGTGGCCGGCATCGCCCGCGCCCTCGGCATGGAGGTCGCCGCATGGAATTCGCATGTGCCGCCCGAGCATTTCGAACGCTCCGGTGCCACTCCGGTCGACGATCTCAACAAGCTCATCGAAACCAGCGACGTCATCTCCGTCCATCTGCCGCTGAACAACGCCACGCGCGGCATCGTCACCGCCGAGAACCTTGCGCATGTGAAGCCCGGCACCCTGTTCATCAACACCGCCCGCTCCGAAGTCATCGAATCCGGTGCGCTGCTTGCCCGACTGCAAAAGGGCGATGTTCCCGCCGCACTCGACGTGTTCGACCATGAGCCGCTGACCGCCGACGACGCCATCTGCCATGTGCCCGGCATCGTCCTGACCCCGCACGTCGGCTGGCGTGCCGACGGCGCGTTCAAGGAGCTCACCCGCCAGATGATCGCCTGCCTGACCGCCTACTTCGCCGGCGAAGACTATAACGTCGTCGTCTCCGAACGCTGATAGTCCTGCCTAGCCTCGCGCTCAATCGAACACCCAGCCAGTCGACCACCGGAACACGCTCATGCAGACGATTCTCAACACGCCCGACGATCCCGCCCACGATTCGCTCGTCGAAAAAAAGTCCGAATTCATCGGCGACGCCGCCCATGTCGATACGCTCGACGAGGCGCTCGCGTTCGTGGCCGCGATCCGTGAGCAGCATCCGAAAGCCCGACACGTGGCGTATGCCGCCGTGTGCGGAGGCGCGGATGGGCGACTGTCCGAACGCATGAGCGATGACGGCGAGCGTCCGGTACCGCCGGCAAGCCGATTCTTGACATACTCAAGCAGTCCGGCACCACCGATTGCGTGGTTGCCGTCACCAGATATTTCGGTGGTATTCTGCTGGGCTCCGGTGGGCTGGTCCGCGCGTACTCATCCGCCGCGTCATTGGCGATGAAAGCCGCCCGCGCCGCCCGCATCATGACCGCCAAGCGATACCGGGTTCGCCTCGAATACCCGCAGTTGGCCCGATTCCAGCAGATCCTGGCGCAGCTTGGTGGCAGTCAGGAGGATGAATCGTATGCGGTGAACGTCGAGTTGACCGCGGTGGTGCCGCAGGATGATTGCGCGCGATTCGAGGAGCGTGTGCGGGAAGCGTTCAATGCCGCTGTGGTGCCGGCTCCGATTGACATGGTCAACATTCCGGTTCCGCTCGCGTGACGCCTGTATGACTAAGCTGGGCATCATGACCGACGAGAACACCACCAGCCAGCAGACCCAGCCCACCGAGGCCGCAACCGAGGCCGCGGCCGAGACTGCAACCGACACGGACGCCCAGCAGCAGGACCAAGGCGCGCAGTCCGCAGCCGAGTCCGCCGCTCCGGTGGATTTCGAACCGCTGACCGCTACATACGAGCGTCTGCGCCATTCCACCGACCCGGCCGAACTGTCCGAATTCGCCCGTCGGCCGTTGCCTGACCGTGCCGATCAGGCGGCGTTCTCCCGCGCCACCGCACTTTTGGAGGCTGTGGCCGGCAACCCGCACACCCCGGTGGCCGATCGTGTGTTCCTCGCCGACACCATGCCGTTCCCGAACGTATTGGTCAAACTCTCCGAAGACCCCGAACCGTCCGTGCGTCAAGCCGTGGCCGCCAACGGGGACGACAAGAATTGGCTGGTCGGCCGTCTGACCAAGGACCCGGTGCCTGCGGTCCGGGATACGGCGTTGAAAAACAAGCGCACCAGCTGGAAGATGCGGCTTGAGGGTGCGCAGGACCCCACTGCGGATGCGGAGACATTGGATTTCTTGGGCGTACTTGGCACCGAATCCGAAGAGGGAGCACCGGCGGTGCTTTCTTCGATGGTCCGCCGTGCCGTGGCACTGAACCCCAATACGTCCGAAGCGATGCTTGCCAAATTGGCCAACGACCCCTCGGCCGAGGTGCGGCACGCCGTGGAAAGCCGCCGCTAAGCACACTATTGCTGTGTTTTGCCGCGCAAATTTGGCCGGCAATCACCCCCTGTCCACCGTTGTGAGCGCTCATATCTCACTATGTGAGGGTAAAAAGTACATAATTTGGCGGAATCATGGCATTTTTCTTACGGTGTGGCGCAATCAAACGGCGTTAGACTGGGGCTATGAGTGAGATTACCGAGAGTGAAGAGCGTCTGGCCCGTCCGTTGATTCGACTGGCCAAGTTGGTCGGTGTCGGCACGAGTTATTTGGGCATGAGCCATGACTACCACGAGATAGACGATGACGTCCTGATCGAGGTGCTGGCAGCGCTGGGCATCGACGCCTCCAGCGAGAGCGCCCAACTCATCGCCATCCGACGCATTCTGAACGAGCGTTACGCCCGATTGGTGGCACCCACCGTGCTGCATATCGCCGGTAGCGAGGACCGGGTGCTGGTGAACACCGGTATTCTGGACGTGCCTTCGGCGAGCATCACGCTGGAGAATGGCGAGCCATATCAAGGCACCATTGAAGTTGGTCCTGGAGATGGATCCCAGCCTACGACTTGGATGGTACGTTCATTTCGAATGCGGCTGTGGTCATTCCCGCCGATCTGCCGATTGGTTACCATACGCTGCACGTCAAGGTCGCCGACCGTGTGCAAGACGCCACTTTGATCAGTGCACCTGATCGCGTCGATCTGCTTGACCCGATGAAGGGCGGCAGTCTGTGGGGCTGGATGGCCCAGCTGTACTCGATTCGCTCCTCCAACTCCTGGGGCGTGGGCGATTACGAGGATCTGAAGACCATGCTGGTGGACGCCAAGCAGAAGACCGGTGCCGACTTCGTGCTCATTAATCCGGTGCATGCCGCCGAGCCGGTGTCCCCGCTCACCCCGTCGCCGTATCTGCCGGTAAGCCGTCGCCTGATCAACTTCACGTACATCCGTCCTGAGGCGATCGCCGAATATGCCACGCTCAGCGAGGGCGACAAGAATGCCGTCGACGGACTGCATGCCGACACCGAACCGCTGAACGGTGATTCCCAGCTCATCGACCGTGACGCCATGTGGCGCAGCAAGATGCACGCCCTGTGGATTATCTTTAAGGCCGGCCGTACCGCCGAACGCCAAAGCGTATTCGACCAATTCAAGGCGGACTGTGTTCCGACTTGGAGGCGTATGCCACGTGGTGCCTGTGCTACGACAAGTGGGGAGCACCCAACGGCGAGGAGAGCAACTGGGAGCGCAAGTTCAATCGCAACTCCCCGGAAATCGCCAATCTGCGCAAGCAGTACCCGGACACTTTGGACTTCTACCGCTGGCTGGAATGGATTGCCGCCGAGCAGCTGTCCTCCGCCCAACAGGCAGCCAAGGACGCCGGCATGCATATCGGCATCATGTCCGATATGGCCGTCGGCGTGCACCCCTCCGGCGCTGACGTGTGGTGGAATCCCGAGCGCTTCGCCAAGGGAGCCACGGTCGGCGCACCGCCGGACATGTTCAACCAGCAAGGCCAGAACTGGAGCCAGCCGCCGCTGAGCCCGATCAATCTGGAGACCACCGGCTACGAGGCCTACCGCAATATGGTGCATGGCATGTTCGCCCGTGCCGGTGCGGTGCGCATCGATCACATCCTTGGTCTGTTCCGCCTGTGGTGGATTCCCGAGAACCGTTCGGCTATGGATGGCGCTTACGTGTACTACGACTCAGACATCATGCTGGGCGTTCTGGCCATCGAGGCCTCTCGCGCCGGCGGCGTGGTCGTAGGTGAGGACCTCGGCGTGGTGCCGGACCATGTGGCCGATTCCCTGTCGAGCCACGGTATTCTCGGTTGCGCCGTTGAATGGTTCGAGCAGTGCGACGGCGTGTTCCGCGCCCCCTCCCAGTGGCGTCCGTATGCATTGGCCTCCGTGAATACGCACGATTTGCCGCCGGCCGCCGGTTACCTGGAATACGAGCACGTCAAGATTCGTGAGCGTCTGGGCTTGCTGACCGGCCCGGCCGAGGAATTCGAAGCCTCCGCCAAGGCCGAGCAGGATGCGATGCTGGCCATGCTGGTCGAGCAGGGTTATCTTGATGCCGACTTTGCCGAACATCGTGAGGATCACGAGGCGGATATCGTCGACGCGCTGTACCGCGCACTGAAGGGTTCGCCGTGCAAGCTGCTCGCCGCCTCGATCACCGACGCGGTGGGGGAGAAGCGTGCGCAGAACCAGCCGGGCACCAACAACGAATACCCGAACTGGCGCATCCCACTGGCCGACGCCAAGGGCAACGTGTACCGCTCGAAACCCTCTTCGACACCCCCGGTGCCCAACGCTTCGCCCAAATCTTCAATTCCTGACCCGCTTTACCTCCCTCTGACGAGCCGAGTCGTTAAGCGGACAGTCCAGTGGACTGTCCGTAGACGAGGCCTGAAAGAAGCGATAGCTGAGAGAAGGCAGGGAATTGCCTCACCGTAGGTGAGTCGGTTAGCCGAAGTGGGTGGGAGAGAAACCATAAATAGGGGAAGAGAAGCCATAAACCAATGGAGTGTCCCCAGTTGCCCTATGTCAAGCCCGGCGATATACTAGTGGATTGTTGTGTTTCCCTAAGGGGTCCTTCAAAGCGCTATCCCACTCGCCATCGAGGACTTTCAGGGAGCCCACGGATAATGAGGTTCGACGCCTCTTGGATGCGGCCCTGACCAAGCCACACCAAGCAGCTGAGACCCGGAACACAATATAGAAAAGGTAATCCAGTGAAAACTTTCACTCCGAAGCCAGCTGATCTGACTCATGACTGGTACGTCATCGACGCCACCGACGTGGTGCTCGGCCGTCTCGCCACCCAGGCTGCAATCCTGCTGCGCGGCAAGAACAAGCCGACCTACGCTCCGCACGCCGATTCCGGCAACCACGTGATCATCATCAATGCCGACAAGATTGCTCTGACTGGCAACAAGATGGGCAAGGAGCTCTACTCGCACTCCGGCCGTCCCGGTGGTCTGCGTCGTGACTCCTACGCCGAGCTGCTCGAGAAGAACCCCGAGCGCATCATCAAGAACGCTGTCAAGGGCATGCTGCCGAAGAACCGTCTGGCCAAGGTGCAGCTCGACCGCCTGCGTATCTTCCGTGGCGCCGAGCACCCGCACACCCCGCAGAAGCCCCAGGTCTTCGAGATCGCCCAGGTCTCGCAGCAGGCCAAGTGAAACCTGAGAGGAGATAAGAATCATGGCTGAAAACACCAACGACTCCCAGGTTGTCGAGACCGAAGAGGAGCTCACCAACTACACCACCGAGACCAACGCTGGCGCTGGCACCGGCACCTCCGCGATTGAGCCGGGCTACGGCACCGTCGCCGCAAGGAGGCTGTCGCCCGTGTCCGTCTGGTTCCGGGTGACGGCAAGTGGACCATCAACGGCCGCACTCTGGAGGAGTACTTCCCCTCCAAGCTGCTGCAGCGTGAGGTCAACTCCCCGATCGTTCTGCTCAAGCTCGAAGGCAAGTTCGACGCTATCGTCCTCGTTGACGGCGGCGGCACCACCGGCCAGGCCGGCGCCATCCGCCTCGGCGTTGCCCGCGCTCTGAACGCCATCGATCGTGATGCCAACCGCGCCGCCTGAAGAAGGCTGGCTTCCTGACCCGCGACGCTCGCGTCGTGGAGCGCAAGAAGGCTGGTCTGCACAAGGCACGTCGCGCCCCGCAGTTCTCCAAGCGTTAATTTCGCTTGTCCTGTACCGAGCATACAAAGGCTCTCCGCGGAATTCCGCAGAGAGCCTTTGTGTTTGTGTCGCGCTGTCTTGAGTGTGACTCACACCTGCTTCATCAGCGTGATGCTCAGCGCCGGCATGGTCCAGACATTGTCGTCGACGGGAGTGTCCGGTGTATCATCCACAGGGGCATCGGGCATATCAGCTGATACCTCATCCCGAGGCGCGGACGAGGTGCCGTTTGCGGCGTGATCTGTTACTGGCATCGCGAATTTGATGGTATCCGCTTCATTCTCAGTCGAGGATTCCGTACGCTGCATGGCCACTTCTTTGACCATCTTGAGTACTGTCTCGCTGGCGTCCGGTACATGCTGCGTCCAGACGGTGGTGTCACCGTTCAAATCGCATTCCTCGACCTGAGTGCCATGCCCGGCTCGACGGCCGTTGATTTCGGCCGAGCACCATTTAGGCGTCCAGTGAGTGTCTGGCGGCAGGCGGAATGTGCGGTCGTCAGCGGTGCCGTTGACCACAATGCACACGTCCACCTCACTGTTGGACAGCAATCGCATGGTGAAGCTACGTACGCCCAGATCGAACCAGTCACGCTCCATCGGCGTGGTGCCGTCGGGCAGGAACCACTGCACGCGGCTTGAGGCTTGAGTAGGCCGAGCTGGGTCAGTCGGGTGAAGAAGTCCTCGTGGTGATACAGGTCCAGTGATTTACGTAGCGCCACCAGTCGAGACACGGTTTCCAAGCGGCGCATTTCGCGCGTCTTGTTGGTGGAATACATCCAATCCCACTTCAGCCACGTGATGTCGTTGTCTTGGCAGTAGGCGTTGTTGTTGCCGTCCTGCGTGTTGCGGAATTCGTCGCCGGCGAGCATCATCGGCGTACCCAGCGAGAGCAGCAGCATGCCGATCATGTTCATGGCCGCCTGTTCGCGTGCCGCAATGACGTCTGGATCATCGGTGACGCCTTCGACGCCGAAATTGGCGGAATGGTTCACCGACGAGCCATCATTATTGTTTTCGCCGTTGGCTTCATTGTGCTTGGAGCGGTATCTGGTGAGGTCCGTCAGCGTGAAACCGTCGTGGCAGGACACGAAATTGATGGAGGCCGGAGCGCCACGCCCTGGTTCGGTGGCGAACAGATCGGCCGAGCCGCAGAGTCGCGTGGACATCTCCTGCAAACTGATACGCCCGAAATCGGAGCCGCCGTCCACATCCTCAAGCCAGAAGGTGCGGGCCGTGTCGCGGAAGCGGTCATTCCATTCGGCGAACGGCACGGAGAATTGGCCGGTGCGCCAGCCGAGGTTGCCCAGATCCCACGGCTCCATAATGAGCTTCAGGTTGCCCAGCAGCAGATCGGAACGCAGGGCGTAGAGGAACGGGTGATGATGGGTGAATTCGCCTTCCAGGCGGGCCAGCGTGACGCCAAGGTCGAAGCGGAAACCGTCTATGCCGATACGCTTGGCCCAGTATCGTAATGAGTCGATGGCAAAGGTGACCACATGCGTGTTGGTGAAGTCCAGCGTATTGCCGCAGCCGGTGGTGTCTTCGAGTCGACCGGTATTGGATTTTTGATGGCGATAGTAGCCAGATCGTCGAGGCCGCGCCAGCAGACCGTCGGGCCTTCGACGCCGCCTTCGCATGTGTGGTTGTAGACCACGTCCATGATGACTTCGAAGCCGGCCTCGTGCAGTGCGCGCACCATGTCTATGACTTCTTGGCGCACGGCGGCCGCGCCCTTCTCCTGGGCGGCTTTAGTGGCGTAGGAGGGTTCGGGGGCGAAGTAGCTGAGGGTGGAGTAGCCCCAGTAGTTCTTGCGGCCGTGTTCTTGCAGGAAGAGCTCGTCCTGCTTGGCCATAATCGGCAGCAGTTCGATGGATGTGATGCCTAGACCCTGCAGATAGGCGAGCGTGGTGGGGTGTGCGAGTCCGGCGTACGTGCCGCGCAATGATTCGGGCAGCCACGGTGCGTTGGCGGTGAAGCCTTTGACGTGCATCTCATAGATGACGGTTTTGCGCCACGGCACATGCGGGTGCTGCGGGTCGCCCTCATGCTTATGGGTATCGCGATCGTCGATGGCCACGGACACCGGCATATGGCCGAGCGAGTCTACGGTGCTCATGGCACCGTATGCCGAGCCGATTACCTTGCGGTCCACGACATCGCATTCATAGGAGAAGGCGGCGGGGGTGAGCTCCATGGAGCCGTCGATGCCCTTGCCATACGGGTCAAGCAGGAATTTGTATGGATTGAAGCGCACGCCGTGTTTCGGGTCCCATGCGCCGTCCACGCGGTAGCCATAACGCATGCCGTCCCATGCTTTGGCAGGTGCACGTACCACAGGCCGTAGTTCGGCCCGGTCATGCGAAACAGGGTCTCGCGCAGATACAAATGTTCGATGATGCGCGTGCACACCGGGAACTCATGAATCTGCTGGATAAAGGAGATATTCGGGTCCTCGAACAGACGGATGGCGTCTTGGAAGAAAGCGCTGGGCTCATCAATGGGCTCCAGCACGCACAACCAAACCTGATCGGCGGTTTCGGAACGAACAACGACGTCAGCACCACCGTCGTCAGTGAAGTACAGCCCTGGGCGAGTGGCGTAACGATGCAACGGTGGATTTCTCATAACTCCATTGTAGACGTGTTGTTACTTTTGGTGGAAGCCCTTGATTTCCAAGCAACACGCCGAATGAAAGTAGTTTTATAAAAATAATTTGCAAAACTGAGATAAAGAAGTTATGCTGTTCATCAACACCTCGCAAAGACAGCGAGATGAACGAAACCAATACGCGACCAATCGCCATGCAGATAGGCCTGCCGGCCGGTCACCTGGTTACCCAGCCACCCGGTCACCCGGCCCAACCTTGCTCATCGCAGTGGCGCGCTTTCACCGTAGAAAGGACCCATCATGAAGGCTCTTGTGCTCACCGGCGTCAAGGAATTCGAAATCCAGGACCTGCCCACTCCTGAAATCCAGCCCAACGAAGTACTGATCAACACCGCCTACGCCGGCGTGTGCGGCACCGATCACGACCTGTACGCCGGCCGCCCCGGTTCGGCCGCCGCCGTGCCGCCGATCGTGCTCGGCCATGAGAACTCCGGCGTCGTGGCCGCCATCGGTTCCGAGGTCACTGGTGTCAAGGTGGGCGACCGCGTGGCCGTCGATCCGAACATCTACTGCGGTCAGTGTGAGTACTGCCTGACCCAGCGTCCCGAACTGTGCGACCATCTTTCCGCCGTGGGTGTCACGCGCGACGGCGGTCTTGCCGAACAGTTCACCGCGCCGGCCACCGTAGTCTACAAACTGCCGGACAACGTCTCGCTGAAGGACGCCGCCGCCATCGAACCCATCTCCTGCGCCGTGCACGGCGTGGACCTGCTGAAGCTGCGCCCCTACCAGAAGGCGCTGGTCATCGGAGACGGCTTCATGGGCCAGCTCTTCGCCCAGATCGTGCAGGCCTACGGCGTGCATCAGGTGGACCTGGCCGGCATCTTCGATGAGAAGCTCAAGCGCAACCAGGAGCTGTTCGGCGTCACGAACGTCTACAACACCACGCGCGAGGCCATTCCGGCCGAGTCCTATGACGTGATCATCGAGGCCGTGGGTTTGCCGGCCACCCAGGCGCAGGCCGTGGCCGCCGCCAAGAAGGGCGCGCAGGTGCTCATGTTCGGCGTGGGCCCGCAGGAGGCGCACTTCGAGATGAACACCTACGATATCTATAAGAAGCAGCTGACCATTCAGGCTCCTTCATCAACGCTCACCTTCAAAGACGCCATCAGCCTGCTCGAATCCGGCAAGATGAACGTCGCACCGCTCATCAGCCACGAACTGGGACTCGAAGAAGTCCAGGACTTCCTCGACGGCAAGATCCAGGCGTCTCCAAGCCGTCGTCAAGGTCGGCGAGTAGTTTCGGCACTTTGCCGGCTCCTCTCCCTGAGGGGAGCTGGCGGCGGAGCCGACTGAGGGGAGGCATCCGGCGGCGTGTATTACCACCCTCCGGTGCTGCGCACCACCTCCCGCCAGTGGAAGGAAGAGGTTTCGTCTCACGGTTTTCGCCGCCAATATAGCTTGGCCGCCGGCTTTCCCTTTTTCTTCCGGCGGCCGCATTTTTCCCTGCACCACCTCTACTGACAACGATGTTGATGGAGTCAACCCATGATTCGCTTTTTTGAAAAATTCGGTATTCCCCGTGTGCTGCTGCTTGGCTTCCTTGCCGTTGCCATCTTCATGACCGGCGACGGATTCGAGCTCACCTTCCTCTCCAAATTCATGGTCGACCAAGGCTTCTCGTCCTCGCAGGCCTCCCTGCTGGTCACTGTGTACGGCCTGTTCGCGGCCCTCGGCGGCTGGTGCGCCGGCGTGCTCGCCGAAATGTTCGGTGCCCGCCGCATCATGATGTTCGGTGCCTGCTGGTGGATCGGCATCCACCTGCTGTTTCTCGGGGTCGCCATCCCGAGTGGTCTGTATTCGCTGATTCTGGGCCTGTACGCCTTGCGCGGCATCGGCTACCCGCTGTTCATCTACAGCTTCGTGGTCCTGATGGCGCAATACATCAGCCCCGCCCGCCTGGCCTCCGCCACCGGCTTCTTCTGGACCTGCTTCTCTCTGGGCATTGGCGTGTTTGGCGCTTACCTGCCGAGCTTCATCATGCCGGTGTTCGGCGAATACAAGACCTTCTGGTTCGCACTGCCGTTCTCCATCGTCGGCACCGTCATGTGCTTCTTCTTCGTACCAAAGAACAAAATCGTCAAATCGCAAGGACTGAGCCGCAAGGAACAGCTCGCCGAGCTGGCCGAGGGTGCCACCATCCTGGTCACCAATCGCAAGGTGCTCATCTGCGCGATCATCCGCATCATCAATAACCTGCTGCTCTACGGGTTCCCGGTCATCATGCCGTTGTACCTGTGCACCACCCACAATGGCGGCATCAACATCTTCAAAACCGAGGAATGGATGCGTATCTGGGGCTTCGTGTTCGTGATCACGCTGATTTTCAACACGTTCTGGGGCTGGTTCATGGACCGCTTCGGCTGGGTATGGCCGATGCGCTGGTTCGGCTGCGCGGTGCTCGCGGTCGGCTCGGTGGCGTTCTACTACATTCCGCAGTGGTTCGGCGCGAATGCCATTATGATGATCGTCGCTTCGGTCATCGTCGGCATCGGCACCTGCGCGTTCTCGTCGCTGCCCACCATCATGACCCTGTACGCGGGCGGCAAGCAGGGCGCGGCGCTGTCCGCATACAACCTCGCCGCCGGTCTGACCACGTTCGCCGGCCCTGGCATCGCCACCATTTTGCTGCCAATTGTGGGCTATGAAGGTGTGTGCTGGACATACGCCGGCCTATACGTGCTCGCCTTCGTGCTTACCTTGTTCATCCGCCCGCAGCAGCCCGGCTTCGACGCCAAAGGCCACCGCATCAAAGGCGCAAAGGTTGCATCCGCAGAGTCCTCCGAGTCCTCGGAACCTACCGACAGCGCATCCGTGCACGTTTAGCTGCCCGAAGTAACCGTGGCCGCCGAAATGGTTGCCACTGCGAACTGATCGCAACATCATGTTGCGTCAGCAAGAAAGTATCGAGAATTGACTAGGAGTGCGGCATGGTTCTGCCGCGCCGCATACCTTGTCCGACTATCCTTAACCTTTATCCAACCACCGCATTCAAAGGAGAATCACATGGCTAAGCCAATGACCGCGTTCACTACCGACCTCCAGCATTCCGGCATGATTGCCAAAGACCTGGATGAGACCATCAAGTTCTACCGCGAGGTTATGGGCTTTGAGCTCGCCGGACTGTTCATGAATGGCGAGAACCGTTGCGCCTTCCTGCGCTACGGCCACCTGACCATTGAAACCTGGGAAGCGACCCCGCCCCGATGACCACCGGCGCCATCAACCACTGGGCTTTCGACACCCCGGACATCGAAGCCGCCTTCGAGAACGCCAAGGCGCTCGGCGTGGACTTCAAGGACACCGAGATCCAGTCCATCCCGAGTTTCTGGAAGCATGGCATCCGCTACTTCAACATCTACGGCCCCAACGGCGAGACCATCGAATTCTGCCAGATTGTGGAGGAGTAGTGGCTCCGATGCGCCCGATTCGCGCGCAATATGCGTGTCGATAGTGGCCGCAATATAATACTCAGCCTTTATTACGGGCTGGCCTGATAACTAACATTCAACGACCCGGTGCACATGCGCCGGTCGTTTTTTTTAGTGCCTGATGATTGTGCTGGGTTACAACAATGAGCAGCACGCTGGGCATAACAACATCCATGCAAGAAAGTATCAATTCTTGACTGTTTCGCGCCAAAACACTGCTATTTTCGCAGCGAAACTTGTATTAACGCTCCAAAGTTGGGCGGATGAAACAACGAAGTTTGCGTAGTAAAAGGAGACGGTCATGGCACAAGGACTGGCGCGAAAACTACTGCCGGGATTCTTGGCGATCGCAGTGTTCATGACAGGCGATGGGTTTGAACTGACCTTTTTGTCCAAGTATGTCGTCGATCAGGGATTCAGCTCGTCGCAGGCATCACTGCTGTTTACGATGTACGGATTGGTCGCGGCGCTCGCCGGCTGGTCCTCGGGCGTGCTGGCCGAACTGTTCGGAGCCAAGCGCATCATGCTTATTGGCGCGGGTTCTTGGATCGTGCTGCATCTGGTATTCATCGGTGTGGCATTGCTAGCCACAGTTATCCGCTGATGCTGGCGTCGTATATGTTGCGAGGCATGGGCTATCCGCTATTTATCTACAGCTTCGTAGTGTTGCTTGCGCAAACTGTGGATCCCGGCAAACTGGCATCGGCCATGGCTGGTTCTGGACTTCCTATTCCTTTGGCATCGGTGTGTTTGGCGCCTATCTGCCGGCGTTCATCACGCCGGTGATTGGTGAATACTATTCGCTGTGGGTGTCACTGCCGTTCTCGATTGTCGGCATGATTATCTGTCTGTGTTTTGTGCCGAAAACCCGTAACGCCAATCTTGACACGATGAGCTCTTCGGATAAGCTTCGTGAACTCTCTCGCGGCGTGACCATTCTCAAAGACAACCACCAGATTGCGCTTGCTGCCGTATTGCGTGTGATTTGCAATCTCACTTTGTACGGTTTTCCGGTCATTATGCCGCTGTATCTCGCCACGCATACAAACGGCGGCGGAGCTTGGTACCAGGTCACCGAATGGTCCACCATCTGGGGTCTGCTGTTCGTCGTCACCGTATTCGGCAATGTGTTCTGGGGCCGTATGGGCGATTGCTTCGGCTGGATGAGCCAGATGCGCTGGTGGGGCTGCTGGCTCTCCGCGCTCGGTACTCTCGCCATGTACTATGTGCCGCAGCTGTTTGGGCACAACCTGCCATTTATGTATGTGTGCGCCGTGGTGCTCGGCATGGGTATTTCCGCTTTCGTACCGATGGGCGCAGTATTCCCTGCTCTGGAACCTGAGCACAAGGGCGCTGCGGTTTCCGCACATAACCTCGCTTCAGGCCTGACCACATTCTGTGGTCCGTTCATCGCCACGGTACTGCTCAATACCGTAGGTTTTGCCGGAGTGTGCTGGGCATATGCCATTTGCTACATCTCTGGCTCGGTCATCTCATTCTGGATTCGCCCCGAGCAGCCGGGCATCACCCGCAAAGTGGCGGCGAACTGAGCGGTGCTCGCTGACTGTTCTCGTCAAAAACCAACAATACAAGACCCTCAAAAAAATTCAACCAATATAAGGAGAAATACCATGAAAGCAGTTGTTCTCGAAGAGCAGGGCGTCATCAATGTGCGTGAGGTCCCGGACGTCAAGGATCCCGGCCCCGGTGAGCTGCGTATCGCACCCCACACCGTGGGCGTATGCGGTTCTGATTTGCATTACTACACGCACGGTCGTGTTGGCAAGTATGTTGTTGAGCAGCCAATGATTCTCGGCCATGAGGCAGCGGGCACCGTGTTGGAGGTCGGCCCCGGCGTCACTGATTTCAAGCCCGGTGACCGAGTCGCCCTCGAGCCAGGCATTCCGGATATGACTTCGCGGGCCAGCCGACTGGGCATGTACAACGTCGATCCGGCTGTGCGTTTCTTCGCTACTCCGCCGATTGACGGTTGCCTGTGTGAGGAGGTCATTCACCCGGCCGCATTCACCTACCATCTGCCTGATTCCATGAGCTTTGGCGAAGGTGCGTTGCTTGAGCCGACCGCCGTGGGCATGTGGGCTGCCACCAAGCGCGCATCAAGCCCGGCGATGTGTGCGTGGTGACCGGCTCGGGCACAGTGGGTATGCTCACTGCCTCTGCTGCGCTCGCCGGTGGCGCTTCCAAGGTGCTTGTTTCGGATGTGTCTTCCATCAAGCTGGGTATTATCGGCCAGATTCCGGGCGTTATCCCCGTGGATTTGACGACGGAGGACTTGGTTGAACGTGTACGCGAAGAGACCGCTGGGTGGGGCGCTGATGTGGCATTCGAGTGTTCCGGCGCGCCGAAAGCTTATGAGACGTTCTGGAAGCTGATTGCCCCGGGCGGTTGCGCGGTGCTCGTCGGTATTCCGGTCAACCCGGTACCGATTGACGTGACCGAGCTGCAGGCCACCGAAGTGCGTATTGAGAACATCTTCCGTTACGCCAATGTGTACCAGAAAGCCATCGATTTGGTCGATAGCGGCCGACTTAACCTGAAGCCGTTCATCACTGACACGTTTGCCATGAAGGACGCCAAGGCTGCCTTCGACCGTATGGATGAGGGTCGTCCGGGCGATATCAAATTGCAGATTACGGTCAATCGAGACTAATCTGTGACGTGTTGATGACGAGATGATTGCCCGATGAAATCCTGCGGCATATGTTGGCGTTTCCCTTTTTCCGCCTGCACTTATGTGCCATATCCGTAGGATTCCGGCGGGCAATCATCTCGCCGTAGTTGTTCCATCGGTAAAGTACGAAATATGGCGAGCTGTACTGCGCAACGTTGACAAGGAGGTCTGCGATGGATGCGCGAAACTTGACTGCGATTCCTCATTCGGATGCGGGCTCGCTGGAAGTGATTGTGCCCGATGGGGATGCGGCCATACGTTGGTCAAGCCACGGGTATCCGAGCTCTCTGGCCAAATGGCATTATCATCCACAAATCGAAATTCATCTTATCCGTGAGGGAAGTGGACAACTCATGGCGGGGGATGGACTCATGCCATTCGTGCCGGGGCATGTGGCGATGATCGGATCCAATCTGCCTCATAATTGGTTGTCGGATATCATTCCTGGAGAACGGCTCTCTCATCGTGATGTGTTATGCCATATACGTCCGCAGACTATGCGACTATTGACCGCCGCTTTTCCCGAGACTTCCGGTTTCGAGACGGTATTGCGCCGTTCGCAGCATGCACTTGTATTGTTCGGTGATTCGGCACGTGAGGCCGGCGAGCTATTAGTGGCCATGGGAGAACATAGTCCAGTTAGACGGGTTGCCGACCTTATTGCTATTCTGACGGTATTCGAGCAGGCATCAGCGCAGGAAAGCCAGACCGTGGTAACGCCGGAATACAATCCAGAGATTGCGGTTGGCGCGGAGGATGGGATCAACGCCGCCATCACCTATATTTCCACACATCTGGATGAGGTCAGCTTGCAAGGTGCCGCTGATGCGGCGGCGATGAGCGTATCCACCTTTTCTCGCTTCTTCAAGCGAGTTGCCGGCATCGGTTTTGCTGATTTTGTTCGACGGCTTCGAGTGGGGCGTGCTTGTCGTTTGCTGACTTGCACAAACATGCCCATTGCCAAGATTCAACAGTTGAGCGGATATACGAATGCCTCGAATTTCAATCGTCGTTTCTGGAAGAAACCGGTATGACTCCATCTCAATATCGCCGAGAACATTGATTGCCGCCCCGGTCTGGGCGGTGTCACGGATCCGTGCAAGAAAGTACCATAAGTGGGTTTCTTGGTATCAGATAGGGCCAATGCTGCCGTTTAGGCTTGAAAATACAACGAAGTGGTTAGATGCGCATAAAGTGCATCGGCTCCAAGGAGGCAGCAATGAATGATAATTCGGTATGGCCGGTAGTGACTGCGGTAATGGTCGTGCTTGCGGTGGCCGTATGCCTGGCCATGGCTGGTGACATCCGGTTTGCCGTGATTGGTGTTCTATGACTGTCTCCATGAGTCCCGAAACCGCTGCCGCCTAGGCGGAAATCAGCCGCGTACCGCAGCACCACAGATATCGTCGAGATAATTCTCGGCGAATCGCAATGCGGCACCGATGATGTTCTGGTCTTCGGCGCAGTAGCTCTTGCGCAGATTGAAATGGTCGGTGCCGAACGGGCTGCGTGCGATGACGCGCGCCTTCAGATCCTCGATGTCGCTGTCTTCAAGATGCTGGGCTGCTTCACCGCCGACAATCACGTCGCCCGCGATGATGGATCGCGCGTTGACGATGGCCTGCGCCACGTAATCCAGCCACTCATCCATGCGCTCGCGATGATGCCGTTCGCCCTGCTCAAGCACGCTGAAGAAGCCGGGAATACTTTCGTAATCCTCGGGCAAGGTCTCCGGCGAGCAGTAGGTGTCCATGCAGCCGCGCTGGCCGCAGTAGCATTCGCGACCGCCCGGTACCAGCGTCATATGTTCGATGGCGCCTTGCACTGGTTCGGGCCTGATACAGCTTGCCTCCCACAATCACCGCGCCGCCTGGGCGTCGCTCCAGATAGACACACACCGCATCGGTGAGCGTGGAGTCGAACCAGAGTTCGGCCATGGCTGAGGCATCGGAATCGTGGATCATCATGCACGGGTAATGGACCGATTGGCTGATGGTTTCGAGCGTGAGCCAGTGTTGCCCATAATGGTGCCGAAGGTGATGGTGGTGGCGTCAGGGGAGAGGATGCCTTGGATGGCGAACGAGACGCCGAGCACCTTGCCGTGCTTCTTTTCGACGTCGGCGGCGAAGTTGTTGATGATGCCGCCGATACGCTGGTAGTAAACGTTGGTGTTGCGGTAAGGCAGGGCATCGTTGCGTTTTTCGATGACGTTGCCGTACAGGTTAATCGCGCACAGGCGCAGTTCGTTGGACCGCATCACTACCCCGATGGCAGTGCGATGATCGGGATTGAACTCATAATTTTGCGCCTTGCGCCCGCCGGTGGAATCCTGCAGTTCGCCTTTGCGGATGAGTCCGCCATCTTCTAGGGCGCGCAGATTTTGGGTGATGGTGGGCAGGCTGAGGCCGAGCTCGCGTTCCAGTTCCTGCTTGGTGACATGGCTATGGCCATACAGATACTGGGTCATGGCACTGCGGTTGTGCGCTTTCACTGCAGTTGATGGCATTGCCCTCATATTTGCCCCTTTGTGCGATGAGATATATGCAAGTATACTTTATGAAAGTGGCTTTCATGTGCCTCGACGCGGAGATTGTGAGACAAAAATCGTATATTTGTAGGCGATTTGGGTACTTTTTTAAACCAATTTTCTAGAAATGTGGAGAAAATGAGTACTTTTGGAAACTTGATTTAAAAAAGTTGTCGGATTGCGTTGTTTGCAGGCATGTGATTTTCGGTAAAAAGTGAACAAAAAGTACCAAATCGCCGAATAAAGTGAGAATTTGTTCGATATTTCGCACAACTCTTAACAAAAACTGTTCAATATCGCACGTGAAACGCCGTCGATTTTGTGCGTGTGCATCGTGCCGAACCGTTCGGTATATTGTGGCTCAGGTCACATGTGCAATGTGACAACGCATCACCGGTCATTTTCGGTTACTGAGGCGGTATCCCGCTGGTGCAACTGAGGTGACGAGGCGATGGCCCAGAACTTTGCCATATACCCCAAGAAGATCGAGGAGGACCCCAAGTGGCAGAAGCAAAGAAGAAGGTCGAAGCTACCAAGCCGACCCCAGAAGAGAAGCAGGCCGCAGCTGAGGCCGAGGTTGACGCGCTGGTTGCCCGCGCCAAGAAGGCTCTCGACGAATTCGAGAACCTCGACCAGAAGCAGGTTGATCGTATCGTCGCCAAGGCATCCATCGCCGCTCTGAACAAGCACCTCGTTCTCGCCAAGATGGCCGTCGACGAGACCGGCCGTGGTCTCGTGGAAGACAAGGCCACCAAGAACATCTTCGCCTGCGAGCACGTCACCAACTATCTGGCCGGCCAGAAGACCGTGGGCATCATCCGCGAAGACGATGTGATGGGCATCGATGAGGTCGCCGAGCCCGTCGGCGTGGTCGCCGGCGTCACCCCGGTCACCAACCCGACCTCCACCGCCATCTTCAAGTCCCTCATCGCCCTGAAGACCCGTTGCCCGATCGTCTTCGGCTTCCACCCCGGCGCGCAGAAGTGCTCCGTCGAGGCCGCCAAGATTGTGCGCGACGCCGCCATCGAAGCCGGTGCTCCCGAGAACTGTATCCAGTGGATCGAGCACCCGTCCATCCAGGCCACAGCGCCCTGATGAAGCATCCGGGCGTGGCCACGATCCTCGCCACCGGTGGTCCGGGCATGGTCAAGGCCGCTTACTCCTCCGGCAAGCCCGCCCTCGGCGTGGGTGCGGCAACGCCCCGGCCTACGTTGACACCGATGTTGACATCGTGCGCGCCGCCAACGATCTGGTGCTCTCCAAGCACTTCGATTACGGCATGATCTGCGCCACCGAGCAGGCCATCATCGCCCACAAGGACGTCTACGACCAGCTCATCAAGGAGCTCAAGGTCCGTAAGGCCTACTTCGTCAACGCCGAAGAGAAGGCCAAGCTGGAACAGTACATGTTCGGCTGCACTGCCGGTTCCGGCGTCAAGCCCGTGCTGAACTCCGCGGTGCCAGGCAAGTCCCCGCAGTTCATCGCCAAGGCTGCTGGCTTCGAGATTCCGTCCGACGCCACCATTCTGGCCGCCGAGTGCAAGGAAGTCTCCGACGACGAGCCTCTGACCCACGAGAAGCTCGCTCCGGTGCAGGCCGTGCTCAAGGCCGACAACAAGGAGCAGGCCTTCGAGATGTGCGAGAAGATGCTCAAGCTGGGTGCCGGCCACACCGCCGCCATCCACACCAACAACCAGGAGCTCGTGCGTGAGTACGGCGTCCGTATGCACGCCTGCCGCATCATCTGGAACCAGCCTTCCTCCCTTGGCGGCATCGGCGACATCTACAACGCCATCGCCCCGTCGCTGACCCTGGGCTGCGGCTCCTACGGCGGCAACTCGGTGTCCGGCAACGTGCAGGCCGTGAATCTCGTTAACATCAAGCGCATTGCTCGGAGGAACAACAACATGCAGTGGTTCAAGATCCCGGCCAAGACCTACTTCGAGCCGAACGCCATCAAGTACCTGCGCGACATGTACGGCATCGAGAAGGCCGTCATCGTGTGCGATAAGGTCATGGAGCAGCTCGGCATTGTTGACAAGATCATCGACCAGCTGCGCGCCCGCTCCAACCGTGTGACCTTCCGCATCATCGACTACGTCGAGCCGGAGCCCTCCGTCGAGACCGTCGAAAAGGGCGCTGAGATGATGCGCGAGGAGTTCGAGCCGGACACGATCATCGCGGTTGGCGGCGGCTCCCCGATGGATGCCTCCAAGATTATGTGGCTGCTCTACGAGCACCCGGAAATCGCCTTCTCCGACGTGCGCGAGAAGTTCTTCGATATCCGTAAGCGCGCCTTCAAGATCCCGCCGCTGGGCAAGAAGGCCAAGCTGGTGTGCATCCCGACCTCCTCCGGCACCGGTTCCGAGGTCACCCCGTTCGCCGTGATCACCGATCACAAGACCGGCTACAAGTACCCGATCACCGACTACGCGCTGACCCCGTCCGTGGCCATCGTGGACCCGGTGCTGGCTCGCACCCAGCCGCGCAAGCTGGCCTCCGACGCCGGCTTCGACGCCCTGACCCACTCGATGGAAGCCTACGTGTCCGTGTACGCGAACGACTTCACCGACGGCATGGCCCTGCACGCGGCCAAGCTCATCTGGGACAACCTGGCTGAGTCCGTCAATGGCGAGCCCGGCCTGGCCAAGACCAACGCTCAGGAGAAGATGCACAACGCCGCCACCATGGCCGGCATGGCATTCGGCTCCGCGTTCCTCGGCATGTGCCACGGCATGGCCCACACCATCGGTGCCTGTGCCACATCGCCCACGGCCGTACCAACTCCATCCTGCTGCCGTACGTGATTCGTTACAACGGCCAGATTCCTGAGGAGCCCACTTCTTGGCCGAAGTACAACAAGTACATCGCCCCGGAACGCTACCAGGATATCGCCCGCAACCTCGGCATCGACACCGGCAAGACCCCGGCCGAAGCGTGGAGAACCTGGCGAAGGCCGTCGAGGACTACCGTGACAACAAGCTCGGCATGAACAAGAGCTTCCAGGATTGCGGTGTGGACGAGGACTACTTCTGGTCCGTGCTCGATCAGATCGGCATGCGCGCCTACGAGGACCAGTGCACCCCGGCCAACCCGCGCATCCCGCTGATCAACGACATGAAGGACATCGCCGTCGGTGCTTACTACGGTGTCTCCCAGGCGGAAGGCCACAAGCTGCGCATCGAGCGCGAGGGTGAGGCCGCCACTGAGGAAGCCTCCGAGCGTTGATTGCAGGCGGTTTGTGGTTGGTGGCACCATCAGTAGCCACCAACGCGGTGTTGCAGCTTAGTGTCTGCATAGCGCGACACAAGGAGCCCGACCCCATTACAGGGGCCGGGCTCCTTTGCATATGTGGCGCTCCCTCAGCCAGCAGGTACACCTCCATGGGGTGGTAACCCACTCATGGGGCGGTAACTTGCCCATGGGGCGGTGAAAACCCCATGGGGCGGTGTACAAAAACGGCTCTATTCTGCGGAAGTAAAATTTTACCGTCCGCCCCATGGGTCAATTACCGCCCCATGAGTGGGTTACCACCCCATGGAATCGCTGAAGCGTCGCTAAATCGCCGCAATAATGCAGCCAAAAGCAATAAAGCTGGCAAACGCCTCGGTAATGCCGGTCACCACGGGCTTCAAGGTTGTGCGCCGTGTAACCACCGGCAACGCAACGGCGCGGGCCAACAGCAGCACAGTCATCGCAATCAGATACGGACTGCGTCCAGACGGCACGGCGGCTAGCAGCAATAGCGCCACATGCCATACCCACGAAGCCGCCACGTATGAACACTTCCCGCGTTCCCGGATCATGGTTTTGACCACCAAAGACCCATACTGCGTCAGCGCAAACAGCACGGTGGCAATCAGCCGCTCACGGGCAATGAACCCGCGGGCCACCAGGCGTGAAGGTCGAATATCTGGCTCAAATCTGGCATATTCCGAATCGCGGTGCGTGCGGCGGTGACATCAGCGGCTGCGCACGAGGCATGTGCTGCGTTGATGGGCATAACACATGCCGTCTCAACAGTGCTGCCAAACGACGCGATCACCGTGGCCATGGCCGACGCGGCAATCACCGACACGGCATTGCCCCACAGCGAGCGCTCCTTCCTCAGCCACGAGGACAGCATCGACAGCGCAACCAGCACTATATATAAGGGAGCCCAACGCAGTATGCCGGTATGCGTAATCAGGAATGGCAAGCCGATGACGATGAGCGCTACGGCATAAGTGAGCATCGGCGGCAGATAACGGCGTGAAAAGTGTGCTTTGAACCAGTGCGCGGCGCTGAACTGCACGCAATAGCACACGGCCCACGTCGCCAATAGCCAAAGCGTATCAAGATTAGGCCCGCCGATAAAGAAGCCAGCCACAGCGGGCAGCATAACCATTACCCATGCGCCAGGTTGGTTGTCGAACCAATCGTGTTTAAGAGTCTTGCGGCGGGAAGTCATATCTGTCATGATATCGCAGCGAATGGTTCTCAATAAGAAAGATGCGAGACCTGCATTGCGACAATCGAACAGACGCCGAGCGGCTATGCCGCGAGGTAATACGAACGGCATGAGCGCGACACGCGCGAACTCCACTGTCCCACCTCAATGCTTGAATAAACAAGTTGCCTGATTTGGGCTCGCAAATTGGAATTAAAAAAGCGAGCGCGGGCCGGGAGCCACTTCAAGTGAAGTGACAGCCGGAAACCGCGCACTGATGTCGGATGACCGCCAGAGGACGTATGTCCAAGGGAGGCCATGCGCGCCGGTGCCCTAGAAGCAGGTTGGTAAACAGTACAACGAACATCGCTAGAAAGGGCGGACGGCAATGGCGGGACAGAAAATCCGCATCAGGCTTAAGTCCTATGACCACGAGGTCATCGACCAATCGGCGAAGAAGATCGTCGAAACGGTGACGAACGCGGGCGCAACTGTTGTTGGCCCCGTTCCGCTGCCGACCGAGAAGAACGTCTTCTGTGTTATCCGTTCTCCTCACAAGTACAAGGATTCTCGCGAGCACTTCGAGATGCGCACTCACAAGCGCCTCATCGACATCGTGGACCCGACCCCCAAGGCCGTGGACTCCCTGATGCACATCGATCTGCCTGCGGACGTCAACATCGAAATCAAGCTGTAAGGGAGGAGGAAGCATTATGTCTAATCGCAAGGCTCTGCTGGGCAAGAAGCTCGGCATGTCCCAGGTGTGGGACGAGAACGGCTTCTTCGTGCCCGTCACTCTTGTCGACGTGTCCACCAACGTGGTGACCGCCGTGAAGACCGAGGAATCTGACGGCTACAAGGCTGTCCAGCTCGGCTACGGCGCCATCGATCCCACCAAGGTGACCAAGCCGCTGGCTGGCCACTTTGCCAAGGCCGGTGTCACCCCGCGTCGCCACCTCGTCGAGGTGCGCACCGACGACGTCGATCAGTTCGAGGCTGGCCAGGAACTGGCCGCTGATCTGTTCGAAGAGGGTGCTGAGGTCGACGTGACCGGCACCACCAAGGTAAGGCTTCGCCGGTACCATCAAGCGTTGGGGCTTCAAGTCCTACCGCCGTACTCACGGTTCTCACAAGAACGAGCGCCGTCCCGGTTCTGTGGGCGCATGCGCCACTCCGAGCCGTATTCTCAAGGGCAAGCGTATGGCCGGCCGCATGGGTCATGTGACCGCCACTACCCAGAACCTGACCGTCGTCTCCGCTGATGTCGAGAACGGCATCCTCGCCATCAAGGGCGCCATTCCTGGCCCCAAGGGCGGCATCGTTCTCGTCCGCTCGGCTGTGAAGGGAGCCTGATAAACCATGGCAAACGTTACTCTGAACGTCACCGACGCCAAGGGCCAGGCCACCGGCACCGTTGAAGCTCCTGAGGCTCTCTTCGGCGTTTCCGCCGAGGATGTCCAGGCTCACATCCCGCTGATCCACCAGGTTGTCACCGCTCAGCTCGCTGCTGCTCGTCAGGGCACCCACGCCACCAAGACTCGTGGCATGGTTTCCGGCGGCGGCAAGAAGCCGTGGAAGCAGAAGGGCACCGGTCGTGCTCGTCAGGGCTCCATCCGTGCACCGCAGTGGTACCACGGCGGCACCGTGTTCGGCCCGCAGCCGCGTGACTACTCTCAGCGCACCCCCAAGAAGATGAAGGCCGCAGCTCTGCGCTACGCCCTGTCCGATCGCGCCAACGCCGGTCGCGTTGCCGTGGTGGAGTTCGGTATCACCGAGCCGTCCACCAAGCCGCTGTCGCCGCTCTGGCCCCGATCACCGCGGACAAGTTCACCACGGTCGTCTTCACTCGCGACAACATCAACGAGTGGCTCTCCGTGCGCAACATCCCGACCGTTCACCCGATTTTCGTCGATCAGCTCAACACGTACGACGTGATTACCTCGCAGTACGTGGTCTTCACCAAGGAAGCCTTCGAGCTTTCGTGGCTGCCAAGACCGAGCCGAAGGAGGCCTGATTTAGATGGTCGCTATTCACAAGCCCGCTCACGACGTGATTCTTAAGCCCGTCGTCTCCGAGAAGAGCTACGCCGCTTCCGACCGTGGCCAGTACACCTTCGTGGTGGCTCCGGATGCGAACAAGGTGCAGATCAAGCAGGCAATCGAAGAGATCTTCAAGGTCAAGGTGACGAACGTCAACACCCTCAACCGCGCTGGCAAGAAGCAGCGCACTCGCACCGGTTTCGGCCAGCGCGCTTCCCAGAAGCGTGCGATCGTGACCGTCGCCGAGGGCCAGACAATCGACATCTTTGGTAACTGAAGGTTAGCCGAGAAAAGTTAAAGGAAGAACTACATTATGGCTATCCGCGTTTATAAGCCGACGACCGCAGGCCGCCGCAACGCGTCCGTCTCGGATTTCTCCGAGCTGACTCGTTCTACGCCTGAGAAGTCGCTGGTTCGCAAGAAGTCCAAGACCGGCGGTCGTAACTCTTACGGCCGTATCACCTCCCGTCATCGCGGCGGCGGCCACAAGCGTCAGTACCGTCTCATCGATTTCAAGCGTTGGGACAAGGACGGCGTGCCCGCCAAGGTTGCCGAGATCGAGTACGATCCGAACCGCTCCGCCCGTATCGCCCTCCTGCACTTCGCAGATGGCGAGAAGCGCTACATCATCGCGCCGAAGGGCATCAAGCAGGGCGACGTCATCGAGACCGGTGCTCAGGCTGATATCAAGCCGGGCAACAACCTGCCGCTGAAGAACATCCCGACCGGTACCGTGGTTCATGCCATCGAGCTCCGCCCGCTGGGCGGCGCTAAGATCGCTCGTTCGCTGGTGCTGCCGTTCAGCTCGTCGCCAAGGATGGCGCCTACGCTCAGCTGCGTATGCCGTCCGGCGAAATCCGCAACGTCGACGCGCGCTGCCGCGCTACCGTCGGCGAGGTCGGCAACGAGGACCACGCCAACATTCAGCTCGGCAAGGCTGGCCGCGCCGCTGGATCGGCCGCCGTCCGATCACCCGTGGTGAGTCCATGAACCCGGTCGACCACCCGCACGGCGGTCGTACCCGCGGTGGTAAGCCGCCGGTCTCCCCGTGGGGCAAGGGCGAGGTTCGTACTCGTCGTCCGAAGAAGGCTTCGAACAAGATGATTGTTCGTCGCCGTCCGTCCGGCAAGAACCGCAAGTAAGGGAGTATCGAGAAGATGACTCGTAGCATCAAGAAGGCCCCTTCGTCGACGCCACTTGCAGAAGAAAGTCGACGAGCAGAACGAGAAGGGCACCAAGAACGTCATCAAGACGTGGTCCCGTCGTTCGATGATCACCCCTGATTTCATCGGACACACCTTCGCCGTTCATGATGGTCGCAAGCATGTCCCGGTGTTCGTCACCGAGGCCATGGTTGGTCACAAGCTGGGTGAGTTCGCCCCCACGAAGACCTTCAAGGGTCACGTGAAGGACGACAAGAAGGCCCGTCGCTAAGGATAAGGAATAGAACATGGAAGCTAAAGCAATCGCTCGTCACGTCCGCGTGACGCCGCGCAAGGCTCGCCGCATGGTCGACCTCATCCGCGGCAAGAAGGCGACCGAAGCCGTCACCATTTTGAAGTTCGCCCCTCAGGCTGCGGCCCTGCCGGTCCGCAAGACCCTGGAGAGCGCCATCGCCAACGCTCGTGTGAAGGCCGACAAGGCCGGCGAGCCGTTCCGCGAGAACGACCTGTACATCAAGGAGACCTACGTTGACGAAGGTGTGACCCTCAAGCGCTTCCGCGCTCGTGCCCAGGGCCGCGCTGCTCGCATCAACAAGCGCACCTCCCACATCACGGTCGTCGTGGCTAACAAGGAAGGAGCCCGCTAAAGATGGGTCAGAAGATCAATCCGTTTGGCTACCGTCTGGGCATCACTGAGAACCACCGCTCCAAGTGGTTCTCCGACTCCAACAAGGCCGGCGAACGCTACCGCGACTTCGTGCTTGAGGATGATCAGATCCGCAAGGAGATGAGCAAGGACCTCGAGCGCGCTGGCGTGTCCCGCATCGTCATCGAGCGCACCCGCGACCGCGTTCGCGTCGACATTCACACCGCCCGTCCGGGCATCGTGATCGGTCGTCGTGGCGCCGAGGCTGAGCGCGTCCGCGCCAAGCTCGAGAAGCTGACCGGCAAGCAGGTCCAGCTCAACATCTTCGAAGTCAAGAACGCCGCGCTGGACGCCCAGCTCGTCGCTCAGGGCATCGCTGAGCAGCTGACCAACCGCGTCACCTTCCGTCGTGCCATGCGTAAGGCCCAGCAGGACGCCATGCGCGCCGGTGCCAAGGGTATCCGCATCAAGCTCTCCGGCCGCCTCGGCGGTGCGGAAATGAGCCGTTCCGAGTTCTACCGTGAGGGCCGCGTTCCGCTGCAGACCCTCCGCGCCCTCATCGATTACGGCTTCTTCGAGGCCAAGACCACGTACGGCCGTATCGGCGTCAAGGTCTGGATCTACAAGGGCGACATGACCGAATCCGAGTTCGAAGAGCAGCAGGCTCAGCAGAACAACCGTCCGGGCCGTCGTGGTGGCGATCGCCGCCCGCGCCGTGGCAACCGTTCCGCCGCCCCGCAGGCCGCCGAAG
>ENA-OQLB01000191-OQLB01000191.1-human-gut-metagenome-genome-assembly--contig:-NODE-191-length-36222-cov-5.293974_pt1 | contig 36222 bp, 55 predicted proteins | sample MGYA00242656_ERZ504813 | MGnify/ENA primary metagenome ERZ504813 (study PRJEB26092, sample SAMD00036388) | human gut metagenome | host: Homo sapiens | study: EMG produced TPA metagenomics assembly of... | reverse complement strand
GGCTATCGCCAAGCGGTAAGGCACAGCACTTTGACTGCTGCATTCGCTGGTTCGAATCCAGCTAGCCCAGTCCTTTTTATGGGGTATTAGCTCAGTCGGTAGAGCACTTGACTTTTAATCAAGTTGTCCGGGGTTCGAATCCCCGATGCCTCATTAGCGGAAAGCATTTGCTTTCCGTTATTTTTTTTATCATCAGACAGGATGAAAATATGATTGAATATGCGGATATGGCGGAATTGGCAGACGCGCTGGTTTTAGGTACCAGTGGGCAACCGTGCAGGTTCAAGTCCTGTTATCCGCATCAGAAAAGAGAGAGACTTTCTGTAAATTTTGAATTTATGGAAGGTCTTTTTTATTATGGACACTTATGTAATATCCAGGACAGAAATGCTACAGATCATGAGCAATATGTCTGTAGCATTCTTACTATAGAAATTTTTATCTGAATCAATCTGTCATCTACATTGAATCAGAATAACCGCCTGATAAATGATCCTACAATTTCTCCCCTTCATTCACTTCCTCAATAAACACCTTCCCTTCCGCCTGCTGTTCTACAAAATGAAATCGAAGTACAGCCTGAGGCCAGTTGAGTGTGATGATGGCTTTTTTGTCCCGTGTCTTTCCTGCAGCCTGGATCTGATCTACAAGGTCTGCGAGGACTTCACGGGTGAGATATCCGCCTCGCCAGTGGAAGGTGAATTCGCGGCCTTTTTTTGCGGCCTGGAGGCACGTTTGTATACGTCTTCCAATTTGGTGAAGGATAGCTTTTTCTCACGGTAATAAAAGTGGTTTCCATCCGGGCAGGGAGGTGCCGGAGCGATCAGTGGTTCATGGTCACGGAAGATGTTTTTGTCATCCAGATTAAAATAATCGTAACGGATACTGGTTAAGCCGTCTTCGTTTTTGCCCAGAGTATTATCGAAGGTGGCATCCAGATGATAGTACTGTCCGTTGATCCGGACGATGTTCCAGGTATGACGGTATTTGATCCCTTTTTCCGGATTGTTCCCGCAGATGGCGATAATACACCATACACCAAGGGCATCACAGAGGACCTTTACGGATTTGGCGATTCCCTCGCAGACACCGACACCATGGCCCAGAGGCCCGATGATCTCGTGGGAATATGGCTTTTTCAGTTTGTCGTAGCGGATATTTTCGCAGATGAAGTCATGGACATATTTTTCCTTATCCCACTCGGAAAACTTCATGGCGGTGCGCACAAGCTTGTCTACGCGGGCTCCCAGGGCTTTCTGATGCTCCCGGATTTTATTTTTGTCGAAGATATATTCAGGAATCAGTATCAGATTTGGCGAGTCCTTGTAATAACGGTATTTAAACCCCACAGCCCAGAAAATCTCCGGGTGATCCAGACGAAGCTGGAAAAATACATCATAGAGCCAGTTTCCATCGGTGGTTGGTACCTGCGGGATCAGGAACTCGTCGGAAAGCTCCATAAGCCCGTGAAGCATTGCACGGTACACGTTTTGTTTATCTTTCGACATTTTGCCGTAGTAATATTCTTCAGTTTGTTTCATATATAAAAATACGGAGACTCCTTTCCGGAAAAATAGATTTCAATCAAAGATTATAGCATAAAAAAACATGCAGGACTATCAGAAAAGATACACCCTGCATGTTTTTGGTATTGAATATTTTAGATCGAAAATAACTGTGAGCCTGGATCAGCCGTTATACAGCTGATAATACCGGCCCTTCTGTGCAAGTAGCTCCTCGTGGGAACCACGCTCGATGATGTGTCCCTGCTCCAGGACCATGATGCAGTCACTGTTGCGTACTGTGGAAAGTCTGTGGGCGATCACAAAGGTCGTCCTGCCTTCCATCAGCTTATCCATACCATCCTGTACAAGCTTTTCGGTACGGGTATCAATGGAGCTGGTGGCCTCGTCCAGGATCAGGACGGGCGGGTCTGCAACGGCTGCACGGGCAATGGAGAGAAGCTGTCGCTGGCCCTGACTTAAGTTTGCACCGTTTCCGCGGAGAAGGGTATTATAACCCTGCGGAAGCCTGCGGATGAAACCGTCGGCGTTGGCAAGCTTTGCTGCTGCGATAACCTCCTCATCTGTGGCATCCAGCTTTCCGTAGCGGATATTTTCCATAACGGTTGCTGTGAACAGGTTGGTATCCTGAAGAACGATGCCCATGGAGCGTCTGAGATCATCTTTTTTGATCTTGGTGATGTTGATGCCGTCATAACGGATCTTACCCTTCTGAATGTCGTAAAAACGGTTCAGAAGATTGGTAATGGTGGTTTTTCCGGCGCCGGTGGAGCCTACAAAAGCGATCTTCTGCCTGGCTGTGCATACATGTTGATGTCATGGAGAACGATCTTGTTGGAATTATAACCAAAGTCTACATCCTCCAGGACATATCACCCTTCAGCTCGATATAATCAGTGGTACCCTCAGCTTTGTGGAAATGCTTCCATGCCCAGCGGCCGGTACGTTTGTCGGATTCGGTAAGAACACCGTTTTCCTCTTTTGCATTGACGAGAGTAACGTAGCCTTCATCCACTTCCGGTTTTTCATCCAGAAGATCAAAGATACGTTTTGCACCTGCAAGAGCCATAACAATACTGTTGAACTGCTGGCTGACCTGGTTGATAGGCATGTTGAAGCTCTTATTGAAGGTCAGGAAGCTGGCAAGCCCGCCAAGTGTGAAGCTGCCGATGCCGTTGATAGCAAGGATACCGCCCACCATGGCGCAGATCACATAGCTGACATTTCCAAGCTGTGCGACCACAGGCATCAGGATGTTGGCAAAACGGTTTGCATTGTCTGCGCTGGTGAAAAGCTGGTCGTTCAGTTCATCGAATTTCCGGATGCTTTCGTCCTCATGGCAGAAGACCTTGACAACCTTCTGACCCTCCATCATCTCTTCGATATAACCATTGACAATACCAAGGTTGGTCTGCTGCTCCAGGAAATATTTTCCGCTTAAGCCCGCAAGCTTCCGGCTGGCAGTCATCATAATGGCAACCATAAGCAGGGTAACTACAGTAAGCGGAACATTCAGGATCAGCATACTTACAAGAACACTGACGATGGTGATCACACTGGAAAGCAGCTGCGGAAAGCTCTGGCTGATCATCTGGCGCAGGGTATCAATGTCGTTGGTGTAGATGGACATGATATCGCCGTGTGCGTGAGTGTCAAAATATTTGATGGGAAGCGTTTCCATCGTTGCAAACATATCGTTTCGGAGGTTACGTAAGGTTCCCTGGGAAACATTGATCATGATACGGTTATAAGTATAGGTGGCAATAACACCAATGGCGTAAAAGCATGCCACACGTGCGATGGCTGTAGCCAGAGGCCCGAAATCCGGTGTATCTGCTGAGAGAAGCGGTGTGATATACTGGTCGATCAGGGTTTTCATGAACATAGTTCCCTGTACATTGGCAAGAACACTGACAAAAATGCAGATCACCACGATCACGATATGGATACTGTAGTTTTTAAAGATATAACGGGCAAGGCGTCCCAGAAGCTTTCCCGCTGCTCCGGTGTTCCCATACCCCTTGGGCCAGGACCGCCCGGGCCTTTCATGTTCTGTTTTTTCAAGCCGGTTCACCTCCCTCGTCAAAATCACCGGCGCCGCCGGTCTGTGAATGAAATACTTCCTGATAAATGGCGTTAGTCTTAAGAAGCTCCTCGTGGGTACCAAAACCGTTGATCTCACCGTTATCCATAACGATGATCCGGTCCGCGTTCTGGATGCTGGAAACACGCTGTGCGATGATCAGCTTGGTGGTATCCGGGATCTCCTCGGCAAAGGCACGGCGGATCCTTGCGTCTGTGGCAGTATCTACCGCACTGGTGGAGTCATCCAGGATCAGTATCTTCGGCTTCTTCAGAAGAGCGCGGGCAATACAGAGACGTTGCTTCTGGCCTCCGGAAACATTGGAGCCGCCCTGTTCAATGAAGGTATTGTATTTGTCCGGCATTTTTTCGATGAAATCATCGGCACAGGCAAGCTGGCATGCGCGGCGGCATTCCTCCTCAGTGGCATTTTTGTCACCCCATCGGAGGTTTTCCAGAATGGTTCCTGAGAAGAGTACATTCTTCTGAAGAACAACGGAAACCTGATTTCTGAGAGATTCCAGATGGTATTTACGGACATCGATGCCTCCTACGGAAACAGAACCATCCGTTACGTCATAAAGACGGCTGATCAGGTTGACAAGGCTGGATTTGCACTTCCGGTACCGCCGATGATCCCTATGGTCTCGCCGGAGCGGATCGAGAGATTGATATCCTTCAGAACGGGTTCCTGACTGTCTTTCTTATAGCTGAAATTTACATGATCGAAGACGATACTTCCGTCTGGGACATCTGTTACCGGATCCTCCGGATCTGTGATGTCAGCAGTATCATTGATGACTTCCGTAACACGCTCTGCGCTGGCAATACTCATTGTCACCATAACAAAAACCATGGAAAGCATCATAAGGCTCATGAGAATGTTCATGCAGTAGGTGAGAAGGCTCATAAGCTCACCGGTAGTAAGGGAGCTGCCTACGATCATTTTGGCGCCGAGCCAGCTGATCCCCAGGATACAGGCATAAACGGTAAACTGCATCAGGGGCATGTTCATGACAACGATCTTCTCAGCACTTAAGAACATTTCGTATACTTTGTTGCAGGCTTTCTGGAATTTGCTGATCTCGTAGTCTTCGCGGACATAGGCCTTGACAACGCGTACAGCGCCGATGTTTTCCTGGACACTTGCGTTCAGGTCGTCGTATTTACGGAATACGGCCCGGAAGTATACAGTGGCTTCTGCATGATAAAGATCAGACAGCCTCCCAGGAAGATAACAGCGACAAGGTAGATGCTTGCAAGCTTTGCGTTGATAAGAAATGCCATGACCATGGCACAGATCAGACTGGCCGGTGCACGGGTACACATACGAAGGATCATCTGATAGCGTTCTGCAGGTTGGTCACATCTGTGGTAAGACGGGTGATCAGGCCGGCAGTGCTGTATTTGTCGATGTTGGAAAAAGAAAAGGTCTGGATGTTGGTGTACATGGCTTTTCGGAGGTTTCTGGCAAAGCCTGTGGAGGCCAGTGCTCCGTATTTTCCTCCCATGACGCCGGACCAGAGTCCGCACAGGGCAAGAGCTACCATAACTGCACCCATCCGATAGATATGGCCGATATTTCCGGCTTCCACACCCTTATCAATGATGGAAGCCATGGCCAGGGGGATCAGAGTCTCAAAGAGAACTTCCAGGATCATGAAAAAAGGCGTGAGAAACGATGCCTTTTTAAACTCCCTGACCTGGGCCAGAAGGGTTTTGAGCATAAAAAATCTCCTTTCTTTACTGTTCAAAAGACAGCACTACTGGAAAGAATTCCGGGCTGCTATAGAACAGATATATTGTTCAGCTACTATTATCGGGGAAATTATTTTTAATGTCAAGATAAACATGTGCGAAATGCTTGACACAACATCCTTTAAGCGGTATATTAAAAGTTAATATTCGCCTGTAGAACAGGGAAGGAATGGGATTCAGATCCTTTAGAGGGTCTATATAGAGTTAAATTTTTGCAGGGAGGATTTTATATGGAGATCAGACAGTCAGCGGAGGATTATCTTGAATCAATTCTGGTTTTATCCAAAAAAGGAGGAGGAGTTCGTTCCATTGATATTGCGACCAGACTTGGTGTTTCCAAGCCAAGCGTCAGTCACGCAATGAAGCTTCTTCGTGAGGATGGTTATATTGCTATGGACCGTTACGGTACCGTGACACTTCTGGAGAAGGGGGCAGAGATCGCCAATCAGATTTATGAGCGTCACATTGTTCTTGCCAGGATGCTGGAGGGACTTGGGGTTCCGGCAGAGATCGCAATGGAGGATGCCTGCAAGATGGAGCACGACATCAGTCAGGAGAGCTTTGAGAAGATCAAGGCACATTATAATAACTTTATTAAGAAGGAAGAAAAAGCAGACTAAGAAACATGCAGACAGGCAGCCGGAAGGTAAAATACCAAACCGGCTGCCTGTTTTTTATTTATTTTCTTTTTCCGGCAGCTGTGCCAGGATGATGGCTGCAAACATGATGACACATCCAAGGAGCTCTTTTATGGAAAGCTTCTGATCTAGGAGCACCCAGCCTGCAAGCACGGAGATGCAGGATTCAAGAGAAAGGATCAGAGAAGCAACGGTGGGATTCACATTTTTCTGGCCTACGACCTGCAGGGTGTAGGCAACACCGCAGGACATTACACCAGCATACAGGATCGGCAGCCAGGCAGTGAGAATGGAAGAAATCTGCGGACGTTCCAGAATAAGTGCCGGGATCATGGACAGGATCCCGCAGACAAGAAACTGGATACAGGAAAGCTTTACACCGTCTGCCTTCGGGGAAAAATAGTCAATCACCAGAATGTGCAGGGAAAAGAGAAAAGCACATACCAGCACCAGAATATCTCCGAGGCCAATGGAAAATCCGTCTGTGATGCAGAGAAGATAAAGTCCGACCAGTGCCATGACAACGGCTGCCCATATAAAGGGACTGCATTTCTTTTTCAGGAAAATTCCGATGATCGGGACGATGACAATGTAACAGGCGGTGATGAAGCCGGCTTTTCCTACTGTTGTGTACTGGATACCAAACTGCTGGAAGCTGCTGGCAGCAAAAAGAGCAAATCCGCAGGCAATGCCGCCCAGCCACAGGTCACGGCTGTTATATGGAGTGGGGGATACAGCTTTTTCTGAAGGTGTTGATGAGGATTCCGGTATTGCGGAGTCTGTGGCAGCAGAGGATTTATTTCCGGAACGGTTCAGGATAAAGAGCACTGGAACCAGGACAGCGGCGCCGATCAGGGAACGGACGCCGTTGAAGGTGAAGGGGCCAACATATTCCATGCCCACACTCTGGGCAACAAAGGCGATTCCCCAGATCGTTGCGGCCAGAAGCAGGCAGAGAGAATTTTTCAGAGGCATTTTCTGTGAGTTCATGATAAAAAATCCTTTCGTTTATTAGGTATTATGTGATCAAAGCAGTATATAACAAAAGACCCCGGGGAACTTATATAGCTTCCCGGGGCATTCTTATGATCTGTCAGAACAATGTCCAACAAAATTAGTTCTGATTCTGGTTATTCTTAACTTCTGCAAGCTTCATGGCACGAACCTTCAGCGGCAGACCGAACAGAGTGATGAATCCGTCTGCATCATGATGATCATACATATCACCGGTTGTGAAGGAAGCAAGAGACTCATTGTAAAGGCTGTACGGAGAGGTTGTACCATTCTTGATGATGTTTCCTTTGTAAAGCTTGAATTTAACCTCACCGGTAACATATTTCTGAGTGGACTCAACAAATGCCTGGATAGCCTCACGGAGAGGTGTGTACCATTTTCCTTCGTAAACAACCTGTGCAAACTGGCTGCCAAGCTTTTTCTTGGCTTCCATTGTCTCACGGTCAAGGATCAGCTCCTCAAGCTGGTCATGTGCTGCCATCAGGATCGTTCCGCCAGGAGTTTCATAAACGCCACGGGATTTCATACCAACAACACGGTTCTCAACAATATCAACGATACCGATGCCGTTCTCACCGCCAAGCTTGTTCAGCTCTGTGATGATCTCGGAAACCTTCATTGTTTTTCCATTGAGTGTTTTCGGAACGCCCTGCTCGAATGTCATGGTGATCTCAGTTTCTTTATCCGGAGCCTTCTCAGGTGTTACACTTAATACAAGCATGTCATCATAGTTCGGAGCCTGGGATGGATCCTCAAGCTCAAGTCCCTCATGGCTGATGTGCCAGAGGTTTCTGTCACGGCTGTAGCTGTGGCTTGCATCAAATGGAAGAGTGATGCCATGAGCCTTACAGAACTCGATCTCATCTTCACGGGACTGCATGGTCCACAGATCTGTCATACGCCATGGAGCAATGATCTTGATGTCCGGAGCGAGAGCCTTGATGCCAAGTTCGAAACGGATCTGGTCATTTCCTTTACCGGTAGCACCGTGGCAGATAGCAACGGCACCCTCTTTACGTGCGATCTCAACCAGCTTCTTGGCAATGACCGGACGAGCCATGGAAGTTCCGAGAAGATAGGAATGCTCGTATACAGCACCAGCCTCTACACACGGCATGATGAAGTCATCGCAGAACTCATCGACGATATCCTCGATATATAATTTGGAAGCACCGGACATTTTTGCTCTCTCTTCAAGACCGTCCAGCTCGTTTCCCTGTCCGCAGTTTACACAGCAGCAGACAACGTCATAATCAAAGGTTTCTTTCAGCCACGGGATAAGGGCTGTGGTATCAAGACCACCGGAATACGCTAAAACAACTTTTTCTTTCATAATATATGTCCTCCTGGGATTTTTTTGATTTTGTATCGCTCCGGACATTTCCGGGACGGTGAATTTTTTTACGTTATCTGGAAAAAATTATGCTGTTTTATAACTTTACCAGAGTGAATAAATATTCATGTACAACAAAACAAAATTTTCGGCTGTCCTGTCGACATGGCTTAATATACACCAGATTTTATAAATATGCAAGAGATAATTTGAAAAATATGAAAAAAAATTTGCATAAAAATACATCTAAAAGTAGGCGGTATTATAAGAAAATACAGGAAAAACAGAAAAGACCGTGAAAAATCAAAGAAAATGACTATTGCATAATATGCAGAGAAGATGTATAATCTATCCATTGATAAGATGGACATATGAGCTGGCAGTACAGACAGGTTTAAGATGTCCGTCTGACCTGTGCAGAAGATTCAGATATCAGAAGACATAAAAAAGAGGCATAAATAAGAATAGCAAGCGCTTCTGCAGGGTGTATAAAGCCGTAGAAAAACGGCAGAGGAGGAATGTGAAAGATGATTAAAGTAGGAATTATCGGTGCGACAGGATACGCAGGAAATGAGATCGTAAGACTTCTTCTTGGACACAAGGACGTTGAGATCAAATGGTTCGGCTCCCGAAGCTACATAGATCAGCAGTATGCAGATATTTATCAGAATTTTTTCAGGCTGGTGGATGCCAAATGTATGGATGACAACATGGCTGCACTTGCAGATGAGGTGGATGTGATCTTTACCGCAACACCACAGGGCCTTTGTGCATCCCTTATTAATGAAGAAATCCTTTCCAAATGTAAGGTGATCGACTTAAGCGCAGATTTCCGTATTAAAGATGTGAAAAAATATGAGAAGTGGTACGGGATCGAGCATAAGGCTCCGCAGTTTATCGAGGAAGCTGTTTATGGCCTCTGCGAGATTAACCGTGAGGATATTAAGAATGCAAGGCTGATCGCCAACCCGGGATGCTATCCGACATGCTCCACACTGTCTATTTATCCGCTGTTAAAGGAAGGCCTCATTGATCCGAATACCATTATCATTGATGCCAAGTCCGGAACCTCCGGAGCAGGAAGAGGAGCCAAGGTTCCGAATCTCTACTGTGAGGTAAACGAGAGTATCAAAGCTTACGGTGTTGCCACACACAGACATACACCGGAGATCGAGGATCAGCTTGGATATGCATGCGGACAGGAAGTGATGATCAACTTTACCCCGCATCTTGTTCCGATGAACCGTGGAATCCTGGTAACAGCATATGCCTCCCTGACCAAGGATGTTACCTATGAGGAAGTAAAAGCAGCCTATGACAAATATTATAAAGACGAGTTTTTTGTACGTGTCCTGAACAAGGATGTATGCCCGCAGACAAGAAATGTAGAAGGCAGCAATTTTGTGGACGTGAACTTCAAGATCGATCCGAGAACAAAGAGAGTCATCATGATGGGCGCTATCGACAACCTGGTAAAGGGTGCAGCAGGACAGGCTGTTCAGAACATGAACCTGATGTTTGGATTTGACGAGAACGAAGGACTGAAACAGATTCCGATGTGTCCGTAAAACAGGCAGATCACAAATAAAATATGGGGGATGCCGAAGGACTTTAAACGAATGAACTGCGATATTCGATCTGGCATCACCATTGAGAGGAGATATATAATATGAAGATCATCGACGGCGGCGTTACAGCCGCAAAAGGTTTTAAGGCAGCGTCAACTGCAGCAGAGATCAAATATAAAGGCCGTACCGATATGGCATGGTATTCAGTGAGGTTCCCTGTGTGGCTGCAGGAACCTTCACGACCAATGTGGTAAAAGCAGCTCCTGTAAGATGGGATCAGGACATTGTATACAACCACCCGGGTGCAAGAGCTGTGATCTGCAACAGTGGAATCGCCAACGCATGTACCGGTGAGGAAGGATTCGGCTATTGCAGGGAAACAGCTAAGGCAGCATCCGAAAGCCTTGGGATTCCGGAAGACAGCGTACTGGTAGCATCCACAGGTGTCATCGGAATGCAGCTTCCGATCGACCGTATCGCAAACGGAGTAAAAGCCATGGCACCGAAGCTTGCGGGAAGCCGCGAGGCAGGCCTTGAGGCAGCAAAAGCCATCATGACAACAGACACCGAGAAGAAAGAGGCAGCGGTAGAGATCGAGATTGGTGGAAAAACCGTAACGGTAGGCGGTATGTGCAAGGGCTCCGGAATGATCCACCCCAACATGTGCACGATGCTTGGATTTATCACCAGTGATGTGGATATCTCAAAGGAACTTCTTCAGGAAGCACTCAGCGAGGATATCAAGGACACCTACAACATGGTATCCGTTGACGGAGATACCTCCACAAACGACACCGTCCTCCTCCTTGCAAACGGCCAGGCCGGCAATCCGAAGATCACAGAGAAAAACGCAGATTATGAAGAGTTCAAAAAAGCTCTTAACTACGTAAACACAACCCTTGCCAAAAAGATTGCAGGTGACGGAGAAGGCGCAACTGCACTCTTCGAGGTCAAGGTCATCGGCGCAGCCACCAAGCAGAAGCCGTAACCTTAAGTAAATCCGTAGTAACCTCTTCCTTAACAAAGGCAGCCATTTACGGCCACGACGCAAACTGGGGAAGAATCCTCTGCGCCCTCGGCTATTCCGGCGTCCAGTTCGATCCGGAAAAGGTAGATCTCTACTTTGAGAGCAAAGCAGGAAAGATCAAGATCATTGAAAATGGAGTTTCTACAGGCTACAGCGAAGAGGAAGCAACTAAGATCCTCTCAGAAGAGGCAGTGACAGCATCGCGGATATGAAGATGGGAGATGCATCCGCAACTGCGTGGGGATGCGACCTCACCTATGATTACATAAAGATCAATGCGGATTATCGTTCTTGATGTAAGAGCTTTGTAGAATGTTTTTATGGTGGATTTTAGTTGTAGTTTTGTTTCAGTTTGTAAGCTGAGAAAACCCTTAGGGGGAGCGAGCTCAAAGTTGCGAAGCCCGCACGCTCCCCCTAAGAACCCCCTCCGTTGGGCACGCTTGGCTGTGGCATGTAGAACTTCAGTCGCCGAAGGCAGACTGACGAGCTGTTCGCCTTCGGCGAAAGCGCGTCGGAAGCGGCTGTCTGCGACAGCCTGTCCGCAGCAGGCGCTTTGCCCGCAACGCGGGCAACAGCCCGTTTCCCGTGGCCGGAGGGGAGGAGCGCGAGGAGGGGAAACGGCCTCGGAACTCCGAGTGCCTCCCCTCCTCGCAAATCCACAGCTGTCAGCTGAGACAAAATTATAATAAAAAAGAAATCCCTCCAACATACAACAACAAAACCTTTTTCAATCCATATCATTTTTCAAAAAAAGGAGACACCCACATGGTAAATCAGAAATATCTTGACAAAGCAGAGGTTCTCATAGAAGCCCTGCCATACATCCAGCGGTTCAACCGCAAGATCGTAGTCATCAAATACGGCGGAAGCGCCATGCTTGATGAAGAATTAAAGCGTAACGTCATCAAGGACGCAGTCCTTCTGAAATTAGTCGGTTTCAAACCGATCATTGTTCACGGCGGCGGCAAGGAAATCAGTCGCTGGGTCGGTAAAGTCGGCATGGAGCCGCATTTTGTAAACGGTCTCCGTGTAACGGACAAAGACACTATGGAGATCGCAGAGATGGTTCTTGCAAAAGTAAACAAGGAGCTTGTTACTCTGGTAGAATCTCTCGGCGTACAGGCTGTAGGTGTCAGCGGTAAGGACGGCGGTCTTCTCCAGTGCAAAAAGAAGCTTTCCAAAGGCGAAGACATCGGCTACGTAGGTGAAGTTACAAAGGTTAATCCGAAGATCCTTCATGACCTTCTGGAAAGAGATTTCCTTCCGATCGTATTCCCGATCGGCTTTGACGAAAATTTTGATTCCTACAATATCAATGCGGACGATGCAGCCTGCGCCATTGCAGAGGCAGTTGAGGCAGAGAAGCTTGCCTTCCTGTCCGATATTGAGGGCGTTTACAGGGATGCAGATGATCCCTCCACTCTGATCTCCGAGCTTCGTGTAGATGAGGCTGAGAATCTGATCTCAGATGGTACTGTGGGCGGCGGTATGATCCCGAAGCTGAAAAACTGTATCGACGCTATCGAGCATGGTGTAAACAGAGTCCATATCCTGGATGGAAGGATCCCGCACAGCTTACTGCTTGAGATCTTTACAAACAAAGGTATTGGTACTGCAATTCTAAAAGATGATGGGGAGAAATATTACAATGAGCATGAATGAACAGATGGAAGAATCTGAAGCCAGTATTCTTCATACATATAACCGTTTTCCGGTAGTTTTTGAAAAAGGCGAGGTTGTTACCTCTATGATTCCGAAGGAAGGAATATCTGGATTTTGCGGCAGGTATCGCAGTAAATGCCCTGGGCTATCATTATCCGGGCTATGACGAAGCACTGAAATCCCAGATCGACAAGCTGATGCATATTTCCAACCTGTACTACAATGAGCCGATCATTGAGGCAGGTGCCAAACTTGTACAGGCAAGCCATATGGAAAAGGCCTTCTTCACAAACAGTGGTACAGAGGCCATTGAGGGTGCTCTGAAGGCTGCCAAGAAATATGCCTACGAAAGAGATGGCCATGCAGACCATGAGATCATTGCCATGAACCATTCCTTCCACGGCCGCAGCATCGGCGCTCTTTCCGTGACAGGCAATGCACATTACAGAGAACCCTTTGAGCCTCTGATGGGTGGGGTGAAATTTGCAGATTTCAATGATCTTGAGAGTGTAAAGGCTCAGATCACAGATAAGACCTGTGCCATCATCACCGAGACCGTACAGGGAGAAGGAGGTATTTATCCGGCTACAAAAGAGTTTCTGGAAGGCTTACGTAAGCTTTGTGATGAGAAGGATATCATTCTGATCCTGGACGAGATCCAGTGCGGTATGGGACGTACCGGACATTATTTTGCATGGCAGGCATATGGAGTACAGCCGGATATCATGACCTGTGCCAAAGCACTTGGCTGTGGAGTTCCGGTAGGTGCTTTTGTGCTGAACAAAAAAGCAGCTGCAGCCTCCCTGAAGCCAGGCGACCACGGAACCACTTACGGTGGAAATCCCTTCGTATGTGCAGCCGTCAGCAAGGTATTTGACATTTTTGAAAAAGATCAGATCCTTTCCCATGTGCAGGGACTTACTCCGTATTTTGAGGAGAAGCTGGACGAACTGGTTGCAAAGCATGACTGTGCAGAAACAAGAAGAGGCAAAGGCTTCATGCAGGGTATCGTGATCAAGGGACGTCCAGTAGGAGACGTGGTGAAAAAAGCTCTTGCAAAGGGTCTTCTGGTGATCTCAGCAGGAAGTGATGTTCTCCGCCTTGTTCCTCCTCTTGTGATCACAAAAGAGGATATCGACAAGATGGCAGAGATCCTTGACGAGTGTATGGAATAATAAAAAAATAACAGATACAAAAGCAGCAGTATTTTCCGGAAAGGGTAGTGTGCCGATGGAGAATACGGCTGCTTTTTGTCAGAGAGACAATGTATATAAATTATATAACAGATATAGAAAACAGTATCCGAAAATCTGGTCGTGTGTTTGAAAACAAACAAAAAATGCTATGACACACCGACAAAATGCACAAAAAGAGAGAGGGTTCGAGTATAAATTGCACATCTACACAGTTGATTTTAGAACGCCATATGTTATAATTTCACTGGTAAAAAAATTTATGTGAGGGGTGAGAATTTTGAAAAAATTATTAACCGTCATGTGTACTTTTCTGACAGTATTTCTGGCATGTCCTGTGGGTGTATGGGCAGCCGGAAACGGTGGGACAGGATCTGGTGTGCCGGTGTGGCTTTGTATTCCTTTTGCGGGCCTTCTTCTGTGTGTTGCAGTGATGCCGCTGGTAAAGGGTGAGTGGTGGGAGTCACATCAGCCCGTTGTGGTTGCATTCTGGATCGTTCTTATGATCATTCCGTTTGCAGTTGTTTACGGTGCCGGAAAAACTGCGGAAACAGTACTGGAGTGCGTGATCAATGACTATCTTACATTTATCATCCTGTTATTCGGACTGTTCTGTGTATCCGGTAACATTACAGTTGAGGGTGATTTTGCGGGCTCACCAAGAGTAAATGTAGGACTTCTTGCACTGGGAACCTGCTTTCCAGCTGTATCGGAACTACCGGAGCCAGCATGCTGATGGTCCGTCCGGTGATCAAAATGAATTCCTGGAGAAAGAGAAAGGGTCATATCATGATCTTTTTCATCTTTATGGTATCCAACATGGGTGGCTGCCTGACACCGATCGGTGATCCGCCGCTTCTGATGGGCTTCATGCGAGGAGTTCCGTTTTTCTGGAGCCTTCATCTTTTTCCGGTACTGATCTTTAATATGGTGATCCTTCTGTTTGTGTTCTATCATCTGGATATGCGCTCTTACAAGAAGGATATCGCAGAGGGACGTAAACCGGATATCAGCAAACCGGGTACCGAGTTTAAGATCGAGGGTCTTCATAATATCATCTTCCTTGTGATGATCGTTGTGGGTGTTATCTTAAGCGGAATGCTTCCCGGTATGCCTGCATTCCAGGATGCGGCCGGAAATGTAAAGGGCCTTCATATTTTCGGTGAGGTTACTTTAAGCCTCCCGTCGATCATTGAGATCGTCCTGATCCTGGCAGCTGCATTTCTGTCCTTTAAGACAACGGATAAAAGGATCCGTGTGCGGAACCATTTTACCTGGGGTGCGATCAAGGAGGTTGCAGTACTTTTCATCGGTATTTTTATCACCATGCAGCCGGCCTGATGCTTCTGAAAGCAGTAGGACCGAATCTCGGTATCACCGAGCCGTACCAGATGTTCTGGGCGACCGGAGCTTTGTCCAGCTTCCTGGATAATACACCGACCTATCTGGTATTTCTGACAACAGCGGGAACTCTCGGATTTACAAACGGAATCGCAACAACGCTGGGAACGGTTCCTGTAAAGCTTCTTTCTGCGATTTCCTGCGGTGCTGTATTTATGGGCGCCAATACATATATCGGCAATGCTCCGAACTTTATGGTCAAGACACTTTCTGACGAAAATGGTATCAACATGCCGTCCTTCTTCGGATACATGGCATGGTCCATTTGTTTCCTGGTACCGGTGTTCATCATCGATATGCTGGTATTCTTTTTATAAGGGAGGAGGATCAATATGCAGGATAATAACATTCGAGAGAAATGCAGAGAGCTTGCCACCAGGCTTTATGAACTGGATGGCGAGGTTTATGAAAGCGTAGGATCTTCCCTTGGACGTACCTTCACCGGTGACAGAGAAGGCACTATCCGGAACTTAAGTGCTCTGATGTATACCAAACCGGACGGACATCTTCTTCGAAGCGAGATGGCACTGATCAGCAACATGGCCAGGACCATCAAGGATAAAGAAGAAAAAAGCCGTCTCATGAAGAAATATGATGAGATCTTTCAGGAGATCCTGACGCTGCCGGAGACTTTTGTTGCTACGGATATCATGGATAAGGAACGTGTGGCGCTGAATCATATGATCAAGCGCAGGGAAAAAATCTCTGAGAATGACCATCTGGTCATCTGCATCAGCCGTACACAGGGAAGTGCCGGTAATGATATCGGTTTCGGACTGGCAGACAAGCTTCGGATCAACTATTATGATGTGGAGATCTTTGATCAGGTATTAAGGCGCCTTGAGGCGGAAAAGGGCGCGGTCAACGATGCGGAATATTTTGCGGATTTCAATAAATATGAGAAGAAGCATAAATTTGATCCCAAGGGCTGGTTCCGGGAATTCAACCGTTACCATGGTCTTCCGAAACAGGATGCGGTATTCTTTAACATGAGTGACCTGATCTGCGATCTGGCCTCAAAAGAGGACTGCATCATTATGGGAAGGTGTGCGGATGCGATCCTCAAGAACAACCACATTCCGCATATCAGTCTGTTTATCACAGCTCCTTTTGCTATCCGTGTGCAGCATGTTATGGATGTACGGAAGATGAATATGAAGCAGGCAGTCCGTTTCCTGAAGAAGATGGACAGCCAGCACAGACGGTATTACAATTTTTACGGCGGAGCTCAGTGGGGCAAGCCGGATAACTACGATCTTTGTATCAACAGTGCAAGCTACGGAATCAATGAAACGGAGAATCTGATCCTGAAGCTTTTGAATGATCAGATCCACTAAGAGATAAAAATATGAGCAGCACGGAAGAAAGAAAAAGTTCCGGAAGGGGTTTTTAGCTTAACAGGCTGCAAACAGAAAAAGAATCAGAACAGAGTTCCTGCATTCTGAGGTAACCTTCTGCCAGACAGAAATACCTCAGAATGCAGGAACTTTTTTATATGTTGTTTATAAAAACTTAATCTTGATTAACTTTTTTCATTTAGGGGATTGACATTCGAAAAAACTTAGTATAAACTAACCTATGAGTTAGGTCTAACTAATTAGACTGAGTTAATTAATAGAAAGAAACGGAGGGATTCCATGCAGCCGATTTTATTTTTACAGTCAGGTGATACTGGCACGATCAAGCGTATTTCCGGAGCGGAGGATACAAGAAGATTTCTTGCAGGCCTTGGTTTTGTTGAGAATGCGGAAGTGACAGTTATTTCTCAGTTTGACGGCAATCTGATCGTAAATGTCAAGGATTCCAGAGTAGCAGTCAATAAGGAAATGGCCAGACACATTATGGTGTGACCGGACTGCGAGGCAGTGACCGGTAGTGGATTTGCCCCAAACTGCGGAAGGCGCAGTTGAGGATAGATTAGGAATTGGAATATGAACAGGGAGGAAAAGAGAAATGACTTTACGTGATGCAGCAGTAGGTTCTACAGTAGTTGTTTCCAAGATCACCGGCGACCCGGCTTACAAGCGCCGTATCATGGATATGGGAATCACAAAAGGCAGCGAGGTTATATCCGAAAGGTAGCTCCTCTTGGAGATCCGGTTGAGATCACCATCAGAGGTTATGAGCTTTCCCTGCGTAAGCATGACGCAGCATGTGTGGAAGTAAAGTAAATAAGCTTCGAAAAATGACAGAGCGTCAGGCTCTGACCTGAAAAAAGGAGGATGCAAAATGTCTGTAACAATAGCTCTTGCCGGAAACCCGAACTGTGGTAAGACTACAATGTTCAATGCTCTTACAGGCGCAAACCAGTACGTTGGTAACTGGCCAGGTGTTACTGTAGAGAAAAAAGAGGGTAAGCTGAAAAACCAGAAGGATGTAACGGTAACAGACCTTCCGGGTATCTATTCACTTTCCCCGTATACACTTGAGGAGGTTGTCAGCCGTGATTACCTTCTGAAAGAGAAACCGGATGTGATCATCGATCTTGTGGATGCAACAAACATCGAGAGAAACCTGTATCTTGCAACCCAGCTTCTTGAGATCGGTATCCCGGTTGTTATTGCTCTTAATATGGTGGATCTTCTGAAAAAGAACAACATCCATATCAATGTAAAAGGCTTAAGCTCCGCGCTTGGATGCCCGATCGTTGAGACCTCTGCTCTTAAAGGAACAGGCCTTAAAGAGGTTGTTGATGAGGCGATCAAATGTGCGAACCAGCACAGAGTACCATCTAAGCAGATGGAATTTCCGAAAGCAGTAGAAAAAGCTGTAAATGAGATCGAGGGATTTGTTCCTGCAAACATCGCTGAGGAGAACAAGAGATGGTATGCAGTAAAGCTTCTTGAGAGAGACAGCAAGGTAAAAGAAGGTCTGAACCTTCCGGCTTCTGCACAGTCCAGGATCGAGGAGATTGCTTCTGCCTTGAGAAGGCAGAGGATGATGATACAGAGAGTATCGTAACGGATGGAAGATATCAGTACATCCAGAAGGTTGTTTCTGCAAACGTTAAGAGAAGCGGAAATAAGATGACAGTTTCCGATAAGATCGACCGTATCGTAACAAACCGTATTCTCGGTCTTCCGATCTTTATCCTTACCATGTTTATCGTTTATTATGTATCGGTAACAACAGTTGGTACCATGGTAACAGACTGGACGAACGACAGCTTTGTGGGAACATCCAGGGTGTTGTATCGGATGGACTCGGCAATGCCGGCGTTGCGGATTGGCTGGTAAGCCTTGTATCAGATGGTATCATCGGTGGTCTTGGTGCAGTGCTTGGATTCGTTCCGCAGATGGCAATCCTGTTCCTGTTCCTTTCCATCCTTGAGGACTGCGGTTACATGGTTCGTATCGCATTCGTCATGGACCGTGTATTCCGTCATTTCGGACTTTCCGGAAAGAGCTTTATCCCGCTTCTTATCTCCTCCGGCTGTGGAATCCCTGGAATCATGGCTTCCAAAACGATCGAGGCAGATAATGACCGTCGTCTGACGATCATGACAGCAACATTTATCCATGTGGTGCCAAGCTTCCGGTTATCGCCCTTATGGGTGGTATCATGACCGCTTATGCAACCGGTGACTATGTAGCTGCTGGTTTCATCACACCACTGATGTACTTCATCGGTGTTGTAGCAGTTCTTGTAGCTGCGATCATCCTGAAGAAAACAAAACCTTTCTCCGGTAAACCTGCTCCGTTCGTAATGGAGCTTCCACAGTATCACATTCCGTCTGTAAAGACAGTTCTGCTTCATGTTTGGGAGAGACTGAAAGGCTTCATCATCAAAGCCGGTACCATTCTTTTCCTTGCAACCGTTATCATGTGGATCCTTTCCAGCATCGGAAATACAGGAAGCGGAATCGGATTTGTTGAGGACAGCAACGACAGTATCATGGCTATCCTTGGCGGTATCCTTGCTCCGATCTTTGCTCCTCTTGGATTTGGCAAATGGCAGCCGGTTGCAGCCTCCATCTCCGGATTCTCCGCAAAAGAGTCCATCGTAAGTACAATGGGTGTTCTTGCAAACGTAGCTGGTGATGATGCAGAGGATACCATGATCGTTGGTGCAGCGATCAAAGCATGGTTCCCGACAGCAGTAGCAGCATTTTCTTTCCTGCTGTTCAACCTGCTTGACTCTCCGTGCCTTGCAGCTATTTCTACAATGGCACATGAGATGCAGTCCAGAAAATGGTTCTGGTTTGCAATTCTCTTCCAGAACATTTTTGCTTATGTTGTAACACTTTGTGTATACCAGATCGGTCTTGTTGTCACAGGTGCCGGTTCCTTCGGAATTGGAACGATCGTAGCGCTGATCCTTGCAGCGATCCTGCTCTTCCTTCTGTTCAGACCAGATCCGTACAAGAACCAGACGATGTTACAAAGAGATCTGTACAGGCAGCAGAGTAATTGAAAACCGGTCATACAGTAACGATCCGGTACATATGATAGCTTTGAAATGATGCTGTAAGAACAGCTGAAATGATAAGAAATGCAGGAGACCGGGGATGTAAATACCTGGTCTTCTGTGCTATAATAAGCCTGAAGAAATATGGAAGTTTTTTTACAAAAGTATTCATCAGAGGCTGGCAGCAGTTCACAGGCTGTACAGCGAAAGAAAGGGTGACAGATATGAGTATGATAGCGGATATTATTGTACTGGCACTGGTGATCGCATATGGCGTATTTGTGATCAGTTATCTCTATTCAAGAAAGAAACAGGGGCTCAGCTGTGTCGGCTGTGCCGGTAACACACATACAGGTGGCTGTGGCGGCAGCTGCTCCGGTCATTGTTCCGGCTGCTCCGGCTGTAGTGGAATGCATAAGTAACCAGGAGGGAAAGAAATCATGGCAAATGCAATTGTTGTCATCGTTGTTATCATCATTATGCTGTTTGCCGGAAAAGGCGCATATAAACATCTGAAGGGCGAAGGCGCCTGCTGCGGAGGCGGCAGCAAGCCGGAGATCCCGAAGAAGAAGCTGGATGGAACCAAGCTGGGTGAGAAAACCATGAAGATCACAGGCATGCACTGTGAGAACTGTGTGGCCAGCGTCACAAGAGCGATCAACCGCATTGACGGTGCGGCAGCAAAAGTAAGCCTGAAAAAAGGTGAGGCAGTGGTTTCCTACGACAGAGAGATCTCCAACGAAGAGCTTAAGAAAGTAGTGGAAGACAGAGGATATCACGTAGTTTCTATCCAGTAAAGCTTTATCATAAGAATAACTTTGCCGCGGCTTCTGAGCCGGCAGATCAGAGAAGAGAACTTCTCGGCGAAATGCTTAAAAATATTTCGCCTTGGGGTCTTTTTTTGTATAAAAAGTCAGAGTTGCAATTGACTCACTAATGTACACCATTGTATAATAAAATAGAAAAATTCAGACGGAACGAAATATTTTCTTTCTATCCGGATGAGGCATTAAAACAAAATACAGCAGGAAACAGACTTTGACGGCAAGGAATATCCGAGCAGGAATCGTTGTTCATCCGGCACAGCTTAACCGAATCAGCTGCGAAGCAGTTATTCGGTTATGAACAAGCAGCAAATGCGGATCGCGAATATCCGCTTGACTTTGTTTTGTGAGCGGAATACGGGACTCTTTCACCTTGTGCGTGAAAGAGCTTTTTTTATGAAAAATACCTGCGGGAGCGAACAGAATGAATTAGGGAGGATTTTATGCTGAAGGTAGCAGTATACGGAAAGGGCGGTATCGGAAAGTCTACAGTGACGTCCAACCTGGCGGCGGCTTTTGCAGCCATGGGGAAGAGAGTGATCCAGATCGGTTGTGATCCCAAGGCGGATTCCACCATCAATCTTCTTGGGGGAGAACCTCTGCGGCCGGTAATGAATTATATGCGGGAAGAGGATGAGGAGCCGGAAAAGCTGGAGGATATTTCAAAAGAGGGTTTTGGTGGAGTCCTCTGCATTGAGACGGCGGCCCCACGCCGGGACTTGGCTGTGCAGGCAGAGGTATCATCGCAACCTTTCAGCTTCTGGAGGATCTGAAGCTTTTTGAGACCTGGAAGCCGGATGTAGTGCTTTACGATGTTCTTGGAGATGTAGTATGCGGCGGTTTTGCGGCACCGATTCGGGAGGGCTATGCGGAAAAAGTACTCATTGTCACATCCGGAGAGAAAATGGCGCTCTATGCAGCCAATAATATTTCCAGTGCTGTGCGGAATTTTGAGGATCGAAGCTATGCGAGGATCTTCGGAATCGTGCTGAATCACAGGAATGTGGAGAATGAAACGGAAAAAGTAAATGCTTTTGCAGAAAAAAATAATATCCCGATCGTGGGTGAGATCCCGAGAAGTGACGAGATCATCCGATGGGAGGATCAGGCAAAACGGTGATCGAGGGAGATGAAAATTCTGAGATCAGTGAGAAATTTTTTGCACTGGCCAGGAAGCTGTTGGAAAGTGAAGAAACGGAGAAGGAGGATATATGAAAAAGGAAGCATATTTTGCAACTGCAGAAGAACTGGCCCGGGGCGGGCTGGAAACGATCCCTCCGCAGATGATCTCCGGGAAGCATCTGATCTACAGCTCTCCGGCAACTCTGGCATTTAACTCTCCGGGAGCGGAGGGCTTTGGCGTAAAAAGAGCCGGGCTTGCAGTGCCGGATTCCATTATGCTGATCGTGGCACCGGGATGCTGCGGAAGAAATACTTCTCTTATCAGCTCCATGCCGGAGTACAATGATCGATTTTTTTATCTGATGATGGACGAGACGGATATTGTTACAGGCCGTCACCTGAAAAAGATCCCGAAAGCGGTAAAAGAGATCTGCGACTGCTGTGAGAAGAAGCCGTCTGTGGTGATGATCTGTATCACCTGTGTGGATGCACTTCTGGGAACGGATATGGAACGTGTCTGCCGGAAGGCAGAGGAAAAGGTGGATATTCCGGTGCGTCCCTGTTACATGTACGCACTGACACGTGAGGGCAGAAAGCCGCCTATGGTCATGTGCGCCAGTCCTTATACTCCCTCCTTGAGCACAGAAGAAAAAGGGAAATGTGGTCAATCTTCTGGGATTTTTTTCGCCGCTGGTTGATGACTGCGAGATGTATGAGCTGCTGCAGCAGGCAGGCGTAAAGACCATCCATGAGATCTCAAGATGTAAGGATTATGAAGAATATCAGACCATGTCACAGGCCAATTTTAATCTGGTGCTTCATCCGGAAGCAAGGTTTGCAGCGGAGGATTTTCATGACCGACTGAAGATTCCTTTTATTGAGCTTCGGAGGCTCTACCAGACAGATAAGATCGAAAATCAGTATCGTGCCTTGGGACAGGTTCTTGGGGTCTCTTTTGATCAGGAAGTGTATAAAAAAGCAGCAGAAGAGGCTGTGGAGCGATTCCGGGAGTCTGTCCGGATGCGTCTTTTGCTGTAGGGGAGTGCATGAACGGAGATCCCTTTGAGCTGGCCCTTGCCCTGGTGCGGTATGGTTTCCGGGTGCCGGAGATCTACGGAACTATCACAGCCGAGAATTTTGTATACATACGGCATCTTGCGGAATTGAGTCCGGATACAAAGGTTTTTTCCAATATGGAACCCACCATGCTGTATTACGATCCGTCCGGGAGCGGAGTGAACCTTACCATAGGAAAGGATGCAGGATATTATCACCGGGATCAGCCAAATGCCGTGTGGAATCAGGACCGGCAGCCTATGGCTATGCGGGGGTACGCAGGCTGTTTGAAACACTGACAGAGAAAGTTTTGCAGAAGGGAGAAAAGGTATGAGAGGACTTCGGAAATATCTGACACCCTTTGCACCGGATCAGTCCGGAGCTGTGTCAGTGCTGTATGAGCTTGGCGGTATCATCGTGATCTGTGATGCAGGAGGATGTGCGGGAAATGTCTGCGGCTTTGATGAACCAAGATGGTTTGAACAGAAAAGCGCGGTATTCAGCGCAGGACTTCGGGATATGGATGCCATCCTGGGACGGGATGACCGCCTGGTTGCCAAGCTTGTGGATGCAGCAGAAAAGGTGGAGGCAGGCTTTGCAGCTATTATCGGAACACCGGTACCTGCTGTGATCGGAACGGATCATCAGGCACTGCGGCGGATGTGCGAGAAGAAAACAGATCTTCCGGTGCTTACGGTAAATACCAACGGAATGGAGCTTTATGATGCGGGAGAGCGGAAGGCTTATCTGGAGCTTTTTAAAGCCTTTGCCCGGGAAAAGCAGCCTGTGGAGGCTGGTAAGACAGGAGTTCTCGGAATGACACCTCAGGATGTCAGTGACCTGAAAGCAGCAGACAAGATCCGTGAAAAATTCCGTACCAGAGGACAGAGAGCAGTCTGCTATGGAATGGGAGACGGGCTTGATGAGGTAAAAAAAGCCTCCTCTGCGGAAAAAAATATCGTGGTTTCTCCTGCGGCACTGGAATGTGCCAGATATCTGGAGAAAACCTTCGGAACACCTTATGAGATGGGATATCCTCTGGCGGAAGAGCTGGTTCCTGATATGGATTATACAGGAAAAAAGATTCTCATCGTGCAGCAGCAGGTGATGGCCGGTTCCATAAGAGAGGAGCTACGGAAACGTGGTGCGGACGGAGAGCTCACCGTGGCAAGCTGGTTCCATGGAAAAGATCTCCTGGAGGAGGGCGATGTGTCATTAAGGGATGAGGAAGATTACATGGAACTGGCAGAGAAGGGCGGATATGACGTGATCTTTGCAGATCCATGTATGAAGCGGATGACAAAGGCTTTTTCAGGAGTGTTTGTGGATACAGTGCATTTTGCAGTATCCGGAAAATGCAGGTAGACCATAAGGGCAGGATATAAAGTTACATGCATGCTGCAGCCGGATCAGTGGAAACAGCTGCAGGGAATGGAGAAACATATGGAGCGGGAAATTACGAAAATGATCCGTGTTTACGGGATCGTACAGGGAGTGGGATTTCGCCCTACGGTGAGTCGTCATGCTATGGCAAGAGGAATCCGTGGCAGTGTGTCCAATAAAGGACCCTATGTGGAGATTTTTGCTCAGGGTAAGCAGCAGGATGTGGATGCCTTTATCGCAGATATCGGGAATAAGCCACCGAAGCGTGCAGCTATCCTGAAGCTTCTTGAAGAACCGGTGGAGGAGCCGGAGAAATTTACACAGTTTGATATCATCGAAAGTGAGAAGACAAAGGGGGAAATCTTTGTCTCCCCGGATATCGCGATCTGCGATGAATGTAAGGCGGAGATGTTTGATCCGGAAAACAGGCGGTATCTGCATCCCTTTATCAACTGTACCTGCTGCGGTCCCAGACTGACGATCCTGGATTCGCTTCCTTATGACCGTGAACGGACCAGTATGAAGGAATTTCCCATGTGTCCCTCCTGTGCGGATGAGTACCATAACCCGGATACCAGACGCTATGATGCCCAGCCGGTGTGCTGTAATGACTGCGGCCCTGAGGTATACCTGGCGGGAAGAGAGGAACGGGGACGGGAGGCTATCACTTATACAAGGAAGATCATTGCTTCCGGCGGGATCGTGGCCATCAAAGGGATCGGTGGTTTTCACCTTTGCTGTGATGCTACCAGTGAGGAGGCTGTACAGCGGCTGCGGCAGCGGAAACGGCGTCCGGTGAAGCCTTTTGCAGTGATGGCACAGGATATGGAAGCTGTGAAGAAGATCTGTAAGGTCAGCGAGGAACAGGAGAAGATCCTTACCGGTCATCAAAAGCCGATCCTGCTGTTGGATAAGCTGCCGGGAGAAACGGGGCTTTGTGAGAGCATTGCACCCGGGAATCCCAAGGTGGGTGTCATGCTTCCCTATGCACCGGTTCAGCTGCTTCTTTTTCATTACGATGATGGGATCCGGATGCCCGGCTTCTGGTAATGACCAGCGGAAATACTTCCGGGGCGCCGATCTGCAGAGATGATGAGGAGGCGGCAGAGGAGCTTTCACATCTCTGTGACTGCATTCTTTCCCACAACAGGAAGATACGTATCCGGGCCGACGATTCGGTGATGGATTTCTATAAGGGTGAACCCTATATGATCCGCCGTTCCCGCGGGTATGCGCCTCTTCCGTTTATGGTCTCCACACCCTGGAAGGGCCAGGTGATCGCAGTAGGTGGAGAACTTAAGAACACCTTCTGCATTGGTGTGGATAACCGTTTTTATCCTTCCCCTTATGTGGGAGATCTGGAGGATCTTCGAACGGTAAAAGCCCTGAAGGAAACGATCGGGCGGCTGGAAACACTTCTGGAGGTGCAGCCGGAGGTAGTGGTCTGTGATCTTCACCCTAAATATAATTCCACAGTGGTGGCAGAGGAGCTAGGGCTTCCGGTTCTGAGGGTGCAGCATCATTATGCACACATTTTATCCTGCATGGCAGAAAATGACTGCGAAGAAAAGGTGATAGGGGTTTCCTTTGACGGAACAGGCTATGGAACCGATGGAACCATCTGGGGCGGAGAGCTCCTGGTTGCAGACTGTCAGGGATTTACAAGGCTTGGAAGTATAGAACCCTTTGTCCAGGTTGGCGGAGATATTTCCGCAAAAGAAGGCTGGCGGATCGCCGTTTCCCTGATCTGGCAGAATACGGGAAATCTGGAAAAAACCCTGGATACTGTCCGTAAACTGGGACTTTGCACAGATCAGGAAGCAAAGGTACTGGTGACTATGGCACAGCGGAAGATCAATGCCGTGACTTCCACCAGTGCAGGAAGACTTTTTGACGGAGTCAGTGCAATCCTGGGGATCCGGAGAGCGTCCACCTTTGAGGGAGAAGCGTCCACAGCACTGGAATTTGCGGCGGAGGCCTGGAGAAAGCAGCGGGAGATGCAGAAGAAAAATCCGAAAGAAAATCTGAAGATACGGATGTCAGAAAAGGAAGACATTCCGGAAAGCACAGGCATCTCAGAAGCGTCTGAAGATGAACGAAAATTTATTTTAAATACAGGTGAGATCGTTGCATATCTGGTCCGGGCAAGGCTTGCAGGAGAGGATCCCGGAAAGCTGGCTTACGGATTTCACCGGGCACTGGCAGATGAGATCCTTGTAGCCTGTGAGGAAGCAGAGCGGCAGACCGGAATCCGGAAAGTGGCATTAAGTGGCGGTGTCTTTCAGAACCGGCTGCTTCTGGAGCTGGTAGATGACGGCCTTACGGAAATGGGGTTTAAAGTTCTGAAGCACAGCCTGATCCCGCCGAATGACGGAGGGATCGCACTGGGACAGGCGGTGTATGGGATGGCTTATGTGCAGCGGCACAGATAAATATAGATGAGATCATGCAGATACGGATTATAAATGTTTTATGATAATGCATGGAGCATACAGCAGAAATGCAGGATGGGAGGCACAGATATGTGTGTAGGATTATCAGCAAAAGTAGTAAAGATCAGTGACGGAACAGCAGTGGTGGATGCAGGCGGCGCAAAGAGAGAGGTTTCTGCCAGCTCCTGGGAGACCTGGAGCCGGGGGATTATGTGATGGTGCATGCTGGTGTTGCCATTGCAAAGATCACCGATGATGACGAGGAAGAGACAGACCAGCTGATGGAGGAACTGCTGTGATGGAAGAGAGGAAAAAAACAGCAAGAGAGATCATAGAAGGATATCAGGGGCCGCCGGTGCGGATCATGGAGGTCTGCGGAACACATACCCACGAGATCTTCCGTCTGGGGATCCGCAAGCTTCTGCCACCGCAGGTGGAGCTGATCTCAGGACCGGGATGTCCGGTCTGTGTAACACCGGTAGGGTTTATTGACGAGGCCGTTTATCTTGCTCTGGAAAAACAGGTGACGATCTGCACATTCGGTGATCTTGTCCGCGTACCGGGAACAAAGAAAAGCCTTGCAGATGCCAGGGCAGAAGGCGCCAGGATACGGATCGTCTATTCACCGGCAGATGCAGAAAAATATGCGAAAGAGCATCCAAAAGAGCAGGTGGTATTTCTTTCCGTTGGCTTTGAGACCACCACGCCTGCCGGCTGTCTTTCCGTGAAAAAGGCCGGAGAGGACGGACTTTCCAATTATTCGCTCCTTGTGGCAAACAAGACCATGCCCCAGGCTTATCAGGCATTAAAGGGCAGTGCGGATGTGTTCCTTTATCCCGGACATGTCAATGCGATCACAGGAACTGCGCTCTGCGAGCATCTGGCAGAGGAAGGCATCAGTGGTGTGGTGGCAGGCTTTACAGCGAAGGAGCTGCTTACGGCACTGGCTGTTGCACTGGTACGTTTTCAGGAAGGAAAACCGTTCTTTGTGAATTGCTATCCCCGTGTGGTAAAAAGTGAGGGAAGCCCGGAGGCACAGAAGCTGATCGATGAACTGATGGAGCCCTGCGATTCTGAATGGCGCGGTCTGGGTGTGATCCCGGGGTCCGGCTGGTGCTCCGGAAGGAGTGGGAAGCCTTTGATGCCAGAAAAAAATATGCAGTGCCGCCGATCCAGGGCAGGCCAAATCCGGCCTGTCGCTGTGGGGATGTGCTTCAGGGAAAATGCAGGCCATCAGATTGTAAGGTATTCGGAAAGGTCTGTACCCCGCAGCATCCGGTAGGTGCCTGTATGGTATCCAATGAAGGAGCATGTTCCGCATATTTTATGTACGGAAACTGATGTCCGCTTTAATGGACTGTGAAATATGATACATTACATATAGTACAAACGAAGGATCGTATCTGGAAGATCTGACAGGATGAAACCGATATGAAATTCCTTTGACCCAGCATAGAAAGAAGATAATATTATGGAAAATAAAACAGTGACCATGGCACACGGTGCCGGAGCCGTCAGACCTCAGAACTGATCGATGAAGTATTCAAAGCGCATTTTGCAAACCCGGATCTCACAGCCGATGATGCGGCCGTGCTGGTTCCGCCTGCAGGAAAAATGGCAGTATCCACCGATGGATTTATTGTTTCTCCGGCATTTTTTCCGGGGGGAAATATCGGCAAGCTTTCCATCTGCGGAACCGTTAATGACCTTGCCTGTATGGGAGCAAAACCGATGTATCTTACCTGCGCTTTTGTCATTGAGGAGGGGTTTCCCATGGAGAAGCTGGAGGAGATTGCCGCAGCCATGGAAAAAACAGCAAAAGAAGCCGGAGTGCGTATTGTTTCCGGAGATACTAAGGTGGCAGGAAAAGGTCAGGTTGACGGTGTGTTTATCACAACAACCGGAATGGGTGAGATCCAGGAGGGCGTTCAGGTAGGCGGTGAGCTGGCAAAACCGGGAGATGCCATTATTGTAACCGGTGATGTGGGAAGACATGGATGCACCATTCTTCTGGCAAGAGAGGATTTCGGCATTGACGCAGATGTGACAAGTGACTGCGCACCGCTGTGGGGAGCTGTAAAAGATGTACTGGATGCCACCCATAACATTCATGTGATCCGTGATGCCACAAGAGGTGGTGTCGGAACGGTTCTTTACGAGATCGCAGGACAGAGTAACGTAGGGATCCGCCTGGATGCAGCAGCTGTTCCGGTAGCTCCGGAGGTAAAGGGTGTCTGCGGCATGCTTGGCCTGGAGCCTCTTTATCTGGCATGTGAGGGACGAATGGTGATCATGGCACCAAAGGAAGAGGCAGGAAGGATCGTGGAAGCACTGCGTAAATGTCCTTATTCCAGGGACGCAGCCATTATCGGTGAAGTTACGGAAGACCAGCCGGGAAAGGTTGTCATGACTACGGAGATCGGAACTCAGGCACTTCTTCCGCAGCCGGGAGGAGAGCTTCTGCCGAGGATCTGCTGATAATATCGGAAAGGAGAGTCAGATCTTATGGAGACAAGAGTGGCATTGATCTCGATCATTGTGGAAAACAATGACGTGATCGATGATATCAACCGTTTTCTTCATGAAGCGGGAAAATATATTATCGGGAGAATGGGGATCCCTTACCGGGAAAAAGGCATCAATATCATCAGTATTGCCATTGATGCACCACAGGATGTGATCAGCTCCTTATCCGGAAAGATCGGCCACCTCAGTGGAGTTTCCGCCAAAACGGCATATTCCAATGTGATCACAAAAGCGGAGGACAGAAAATGATAAAAGTTGCGGTATACGGAAAGGGCGGCATCGGAAAATCTACTACGGTTTCCAATGTGGCAGCTGCCCTTGCGGAAAAGGGAATGAAAGTGATGCAGATCGGCTGTGATCCCAAGGCAGATTCCACGATCCTTCTCAGGCATGGAAAAAAGTTCCCACTGTGCTGGAGCTGTATAACGAAAAACGCCAGGAGCTGAAGCTTACGGATATGGTGCAGATCGGATATGGGGGTGTAGTCTGTGTGGAAGCCGGCGGTCCTGCACCTGGGCTTGGATGTGCGGGAAGAGGTATCATTACCGCTCTTGAGAAGCTTAAGGAAAACGGAGCCTATGAGACCTATAAACCGGATATTGTTTTTTATGACGTACTGGGAGATGTTGTCTGCGGTGGATTTTCCATGCCCATGCGAAAGGGGTATGCAGATAAGGTATTTATCATCACCTCCGGAGAAAACATGGCCATCCATGCAGGGGCAAATATTGCCATGGCAGTGGATAATTTCAGAAACAGAGGATATGCATCCCTTGGCGGCGTGATCCTGAACCGGCGGAACGTGCCGGGAGAGGAAGAAAAAGTCCGGGAGCTGGCAGAGGATTTTCATACGCGGGTAGTGGGAACGCTTTCCAGAAGTGAGCTGGTCCTGGAAGCAGAGAATCGAGGAAAAACTCTTCTGGAAGCTATCCGGATTGTGAGATGGCAGAGGAGTACCGGACACTGGCCGAGCAGATCCTGAGTGCATGCAGGGAGGAAGGCTCATGTTAAAAAGAGTTGGTAACAGAGAGCTTTTGGGAAAAACAGAAATATTTATAAAGGAAGCCTCTTTTCCGGTTCCCTTTCAGCCGGGGCTGGAATTTAATTCACCGGTCCATGGAAACTGGAATATCGTACATACGGGAATGCTGGTTCCGGAAGCAAGACAGATCTACGTCTGTGCGGATAACTGCATGCGTGGCGTTGTGCTGACTGCCGCAGAGATGAATGCGGCAGACCGTTTTTTCCTTTGTGATCGTGGAGGAAAAGGATCTTCTGGGCGGAAATCTGGAGGATGTGACCATTGAAGGAGTGACGGACATTCTGAACCGGCTGGATGAGAAGCCAAAGGCAGTATTGCTTTTTACCGTGTGTCTTCATCATTTTCTGGGAAGTGATCTGGACCGCATCTACGGAGAACTGGAAGAAAGATTTCCGGAGATCTTTTTTTATGCGATGCTTTATGGATCCTATCATGCAGAAAACAGGTCCGACTCCGGATCAGAAGCTGCGCCGTGCCATGTATGATGCAGTACCGGAGAGGAAAGCAGATCCGGAATGTGTCACAGTCCTGGGCAGTGATTTTGTGTTGGATGAGAGTGCAGATATCTGCCGGATCCTGAAAAAGAACGGAATCCGTCTCCGTGAAGCACCGGCCTGTAAGACCTGGGAGGATTATCAGAGCCTGGGAGAGGGAAGCCTGATCCTTAACTGTTATCCGGCAGGAAAATTCGGAGTACAGCAGCAGGCGGAGAGACTTGGAAGGCCGTTTTTATACCTGCCCGGAAGCTTTGACTATGAGGAGATAGAGACGCAGGAAAAGTATTTGCTGGAGCTGCTGGAGCAGCAAAGTGGTGGTAAAAATGGCCTGGATATCGAAACGGAGATCCGAAAATGCGAGGAAGCTCTTTTCCATGCACACCAGATCATCGGTGACACTCCCGTAGCTGTGGATTATCTTTTTCATCCAAGACCTCTGGGACTTGCAAAGCTTCTCCTTACCCATGGATTTCAGGTACAGTCCGTTTTTCTGGACAGTATCAGCCCGGAAGAAAAAGAAGTATTTTTCTGGCTGAAGGAGAATTACCCGGAACTCAGGTTGATTTCGACTGTCCGCCCGGAGATGAGAGTGCGGCCACGGCAGCATTCCGGAAAAATCCTTGCCGTCGGACAAAAAGCAGCCTGGTTTACCGGAAGCCGGAATTTTGTCAATATGGTACAGGGTGGCGGGCTTTGGGCTTTGACGGGATCAGACGTACTGCACAGCTGATGCTGGAGGCATTTAATGAGGAAAAAGCTCCGGAGGATCTGATCGTTCAAAAGGGATGGGGGTGCGAAAGCTGCATATGAGACAGGCATATCGGATCATACCAATCTACACGGCAGACGTGTCTGGTGTCTGCTCCGCGTTGTATGAGCTTGGAGGAATGACAGTGATGCATGATCCCTCCGGCTGTAATTCTACCTACAATACCCATGATGAGATCCGGTGGTACGACCAGGACAGTCTGATCTTTATCTCAGGTCTTACGGATATCGATGCCATTATGGGAAATGATGAGAAATTTCTTCAAGATATCGAAGAGGCGGCAAAGGAGCTGAAACCGAAATTTATTGCACTTGCAAGTTCACCAATCCCCTTTATGAACGGAACAGATTTTCAGGGACTGGCCCGTGCACTTACAGCAAGGACCGAAATTCCGGTATTTTCGGTTCCGACCAGCGGCATGCACGACTATGTATACGGAGCAGGGCTGGCACTGGCGGAAATCGCAGGACATTTCACAGGAGCAGCAAAGAAAACAGGAAGGTGTTTAGAAGTACCGACGGGATCTGCGGAAAGATCTACAGAGAAGAGAAGCAGGAAATTAAATCTTCTTGGAGCAACACCCCTTGATCTTGGCCCGCAGTCTGCAGTAGATGCCATGAAAAAAACGTCTGGAAAACTATGGCTGGGAGATACTTTCCACCTGGGCTATGGGGGATACGCTGGAAGCTTTGTCCCGTGCCGGTGAAGCAGCGGTAAACCTTGTGGTATCCTCTGTGGGAATCCCGGCGGCCAATGTGCTGAAAGAAAAATTCGGTACGCCATTTCTCGTGGGGAATCCTGTGGAAGGCTATGAGGGACAGATTTCAGATGCACTTGAGCGGATCGCGGATAGATCCTGTGGAGAGTGGGTAAATAAGAAGGATGACTCCGCAGAGGAAAGCGGAGGGCAGATATTAGGGAAACAGGAGGAACTGTGGAAAGTAACTCCGGAGCAGGTAATCTATTTTCAGGGAAGGAACAGTCTGTCAGCAGTATCTGACCATTCAGGAGAAAGCAGGGAAATGCCCGACAAAGATGAGATATTTTTTTCCGTACCGGACATTACCATCATCGGAGAACCGGTTACCATGGGCTCCCTGGCAGCAGTCATAGAGCAGAAATACGGAAAAAAGGTTCAGCTGCTCTGTCCGCTGGAGATCACAGAGGGACTTTTGCGCAAGGGAGATGAAGCCATCTGTGGCGAGGAAGCCATGGAAGAAAAGCTGAAAACAGCCAGGATCATTGTGGCAGACCCACTCTATCGTCCGATCTGTCCGAAAACAGCCATTTTTTATGAGATGCCGCATATTGCGTTTTCCGGAAGGATATATCTCAGAAAATATTTTCCGGAATAATTTCAGAAAAACAACATAAACTATAAGAAACCGTAAAGGCGTTGCAGAAATATGCAGCGCCTTTTTCCGGCAGTAATATCGGAAATGGAGCATATATGGAGGGATTTTTATGTGGGGATTTTTGTCAGCACTAATCTCAGGTGCACTGATGAGTATTCAAGGGGTATTTAACACAAATGTAACAAAACAGACCAGTCTGTGGGTTTCAACCGGCTGGGTACAGTTTTCTGCATTTCTGGTCTGTGTGGCAGCATGGTTTTTCACAGGCAGAGAAAGTATCGGCATGCTGTGGCAGGTAGAGGCTAAATATAATTTACTCGGAGGAGTGATCGGTGCATTTATCACTATCACAGTGATCCGGAGTATGGGAAGTCTGGGGCCTGCGCGGGCGGTTATGCTTATTGTCATTTCTCAGCTTGCGGTGGCTTATCTTATAGAATTGCTGGGGATTTTCGGTGTGGAAAGAGCAGATTTTCAGTGGAGAAAGCTGTTGGGAATGCTGATCTGTATTGCAGGTGTGGTTATTTTCAAATGGAAATAAAAATAAAAGTATTGTAATATTTGTAATACTTCGTTAAAATAAGGTATGGTTTTGCATGAGTAACGGGGCACCTGCCGCCACATCGGCGGAAAGGAGTGAACCGCCTACCTATGAAAATAAGATCACATATCAGAAGTGTTCGGCTTGTTTTTTCCATATTTTTGTTACAGATCCTGGCAGGGCTGACAGGCTGTAAGGATGACGGAACAGAATTTCTGGAGAAAGAACTGGTGCAGGAAGAAAGTACGGAAGCATCCGAAATGGATGCAGAGCAGGAAGAACCGAAGGATACGGAAAGTGAAGTATCCGGGAAGGCATCCGCAGGGGCTGCGGCAGATATATCACAGAAGAAACAGAATGAGTCTGCGGAGGAACCGGCTCCGGAGGTTGAAAAACAGCTGCCGGAGATCTCAGACACCCCTCAGACCATTTATGTAGATATATGTGGAGCAGTGACCAGCCCGGGAGTCTATGAGCTTCCATATGGCAGCCGTGTTTTTCAGGCTATCGAGCAGGCCGGAGGATATCTTCCGGAAGCTGCGGCAAGCTATCTCAACCGTGCTAAGGGACTTTCCGATGGACAGCAGGTTTATGTGCCTACCCAGGCGGAGGTGGACAGCCAGCGGATCGCAGCTACCCAGGATGGATCGGAAGTCACAGCAGAAAACAGTACCGAAACGGCGAGCGGACAGAAATCCGCCGGAGAGGATTCCGGTGAAGCTGAGACTGCATCTTCCACAGAGCAGAAGATCGATCTGAACACCGCTGATGTATCCCAGCTTACTACTCTCACAGGTGTAGGGGAGTCCAAGGCCCTGGCGATCATCGCTTACAGGGAAGAGAACGGTCCCTTTACTTCAGCAGAGGATATCATGAATGTACCAGGCATCAAAGAAGGAACCTATGAGAAGATAAAGGATAAAATAGCAATAAAGTAAGGAGCGCTAAATGAGCAGGAAAGTATTGGTAGTAGATGATGAGAAACTGATTGTCAAGGGACTTCGCTTCAGTCTGGAGCAGGACGGAATGGAAGTGGACTGTGCCTATGACGGAGAGGAAGCACTGGAAAAAGCAAAAGCAGGAGAGTACGATATCATTCTTCTTGACCTGATGCTTCCAAAAATGGACGGTCTTGAGGTATGCCAGCAGATCCGTGAATTTTCCAATGTTCCGATCATCATGCTTACAGCAAAAGGAGAAGATATGGATAAGATCCTGGGTCTGGAATACGGAGCTGATGATTATGTCACCAAGCCTTTCAATATCCTGGAAGTCAAAGCCCGCATCAAGGCGATCATCCGCCGTGCAGGCAGCAAACAGGACAAGCAGGAGAAGGCCAAGACTGTGGAAGTCGGAGAACTGAAGCTGGACTGCGAAGGACGCCGCGTATTTATCTCCGGAAAAGAGATTAACCTCACAGCCAAGGAATTTGATGTGCTGGAACTGCTGGTATTCAATCCGAACAAGGTATACAGCAGAGAAAATCTTCTGAATATCGTATGGGGCTATGAATATCCGGGAGATGTCCGTACCGTAGATGTACATATCCGCCGCCTGAGAGAAAAGATCGAGGCCAATCCCAGTGAGCCGAAATATGTACACACCAAATGGGGTGTGGGCTACTATTTCCAGGCATAACCTGTGAAGTTCAAAAAGAACGGCAAATTTTTCAAAAGTCTCCGCTTTCGTATTCTGATCATCCTGATCATACTGGGAATCGTACCAAGTGTCATTGTTACGGAAATGGTGATCGCCAATTATGAAGACCGGGCCATTGCCAACCGTGTGCAGAGTATGGAAAATATCTGCGACATCATGTGCGACCTGCTGATCAAAGAGAATTATCTGAATGACTCCAGCTCGCAGACAGTAAACAGTAAACTGGAGCTGCTGTCTAATATCTATGGGGGAAGAATTCTCATTGTGGACAGGGACTTCAGAATTATCAAGGATACTTACGGTGTAGATGAAGGCAGGACTCTTGTATCCCAGAAAGTAGTGAACTGCTTTAAGGGAGAGGATGCCTATCGCTACGATTCTGACAGCCAGAAGATTGTTCTGGCTGTCCCGGTAAAAAGCCCGGAGGTGAATCAGGTGCAGGGAGCTATGATGATCATGGCCTCATCCAGTGAAGTAACAGCCACCATCCGTGAGCTGGAGCAGAAAGGAATCCTGATCATCGGAATTATTGTAGTTCTGGCCATCTTCCTGGGATATCTTTTATCCACTGCCTTGTGAAGCCATTTGCAAGAGTAACAAAAGCCATAGAGGATCTTACGGATGGTTACCAGAACGAGGAAATCTCAGTTCCGGATTACACAGAGACAGCTCTGATCACAGATGCATTTAATAAGATGCTTTCCAGAATGAAGATCCTGGATGAGTCAAGACAGGAATTTGTATCCAATGTATCCCATGAACTGAAAACGCCGATGACTTCCATGAAAGTCCTTGCAGATTCCCTTGTAGACAGCAGGGCGTGCCGGAAGAACTTTATCAGGAATTTCTTTCTGATATTACAGAGGAGATCGACCGTGAAAACAAGATCATTACAGATCTTCTTTCTCTTGTAAAAATGGACAAAAAAGCAGCAGACATGAACATTGTCAACATGAACATCAATGAGCTTCTTGAGAATATCCTGAAGCGTCTCCGACCTATTGCGGATCAGAGAAGCATTGACCTGATACTGGATTCTTTCCGTCCGGTTACAGCTGATGTGGACGAGGTGAAGTTTACGCTCGCTATCAGCAAACCTTGTGGAAAACGGAATCAAATACAATGTAGATGAAGGATGGGTTCGGGTAACGCTGGATGCAGACCACAAGTATTTTTATGTGACAGTAGCAGATTCCGGACTTGGAATTCCGGAGGATTCCATTGAGAGGATCTTTTGAGCGCTTTTACCGCGTGGATAAATCCCATTCCAGAGAAATCGGCGGAACTGGTCTTGGCCTTGCCATCACCAGAAGTTCCATTGTCATGCACCATGGAACCATCAAAGTATCGAGTAAAAGAAGGCGAAGGGAACTACATTCAATGTGAAGATTCCACTGTCCTATATCCCAT
>ENA-OQLB01000190-OQLB01000190.1-human-gut-metagenome-genome-assembly--contig:-NODE-190-length-36263-cov-5.169914_pt1 | contig 36263 bp, 42 predicted proteins | sample MGYA00242656_ERZ504813 | MGnify/ENA primary metagenome ERZ504813 (study PRJEB26092, sample SAMD00036388) | human gut metagenome | host: Homo sapiens | study: EMG produced TPA metagenomics assembly of... | reverse complement strand
AAGAAACCTTTGGAATGTAGGTGTAAATGGGAATACTCTTGAGGAATGGAAGGTTTTTCCTCAAGAAAAAGAATGAAGCAAGTATCTTGAGAAACATGGTTAACCAGATCAAAATAGTCAAGAAGGCTGAAGGAAGGAACAAGCTCAACATCTCCTGTGGAGTCGCGGTTTTTGGAAGTTTCTGTTTCATCCGCCAAAGATAGGGATTTTAACTAATTCCCCCAAATTTTCAAACTGAGCCGTTATCGTATAGCAGGTTCAGGCGACCTGTTTGCTTCCGACCTGCAGGCTGAGCGCGTATCGGCAAGCGTGTCAGGTCGGGTGACATCAAATGCCATGCTACCGACTTTCTGAAAGCACGCACCAGCGGAAGCGGCGACATCGGTTACAAAGGCAATCCGGAATTGGACGTTCCTAAAAAAGGATTATACAAACTCTGATTAGACTATTCACTACATAGGGTACAGCAACCGAAAGGGCAAAAACATAATGGGACGCTGCATCACGCGGCGTCCCATTTATCTTAGTTAGTTTTTATAAAATTTTGAGAGAATTGAAACTTCACAGCTTCTGTTTTTTTGTTTTAATAAAAGCACACTAACTATATTATATTTAAAGCAAATGAAAATGTTATTTTAAAAAGCAAATGAAAAATCTATTCCTTGATTTCCTTCTCCTTATTAACGCGATGCAGGCTATCCATAATCTGCTTCTCGTGCGTTACGACCATATCTCCCGAAAGAGCTACCGACGGAGCTGAAATCTGCTTACCGATAGTATCGGCTGCGGCCACTTCCTTTACATCGGAAAAGAATGAATGTTGCATTGCATTACCCAATGAAAGCACCACCGCCACTGCTGCTGCGGCTTTGAACAACGGCATGAAGCGTGCGGTCAGTGTCATGCGCCTGGCTTTCACAACCGGAGCTTCAATCTCAGCAAGCACCCGTACATCGAAATCCGCGCCCAGATGCTCTTCCTGCTGAAGTTGCTGATACACAAACAAATCTTTGTAACGGAGCAAATGTCCGGAAACATCCCCTTCCATAAAGAAAGTACGCAACTGCGCTTCTTCTTCAAGAGAAGTCTCACACTGCCAATAGCGTTCCAAAAGTTGTTCTATATATTTAGAGTCCATAGCCTTCTATATCAATAAACCGTTGCTTAACCTTCTGCCGCGCCCTGAAAAGATTCACTTTAACCTGCTCTTCTGTCAAATTCAGGACAACCGCAATCTCTTTATAACTCTTACCTTCAACATCCCTCAACTGCATAATCAGCCGTTGTTTTTCGGGAAGCTCATTCATCAGGCGGTGTATCAGAGCCATCCGTTCTTTACTCACCAGCCTTTCGTAAGGGCTCGACGCATCGGAAGCATCTTCCATATCGGGTGTCAGTTCCACCGCCCGGGCATCTTTCCTTTCGCTGCGGTCTATTGCCAGGTTCCTTGCCACTGTCAGGCAATAAGCCTCAATAGATCCGAACTGCGGCCACTCGTCACGTTTGTTCCACACCCTAATCAATGTTTCCTGCACAACATCTTCCGCTTCCGCCCTGTTAAATGTAATTCTCAGGGCCAGCCGAAAGAGTTTGTCTTTCAGCGGGAGAATGTCATTTCGAAAACTGATTTCTTGCATCTCTGATTAATTGACGGTTCAGCAGACCGAAAGTTACAGTCTGCCGCCACTTTTTTTGAATTATTTTATGATACGGGTTCCTCCGGCACTGTTTATGGCTGAAGCTAAGGTGATTACGACTTCCATCACTCCGGCGTTCAAAGCCTCGAAAGAATTCTCCAGCTTGGGAATCATGCCGCCTTGTATCACTCCTTCGGCAACATATTGCTTAAATTCTTCGGGAGTAATCTGAGGGATCACGCTCTCATCGTCGTTTTCATCACGCAACACGCCCTTCTTCTCAAAGCAGTAAACCAGCGTCACGTCAAACTGTCCGGACAATGCCTTAGCCGTTTCCCCGGCAATCGTATCAGCATTCGTATTCAGCATATGACCCTCACCGTCATGTGTCAGCGGAGCCATCACCGGAACAACGCCTTTACGGATGAGACTGCCCAAGAAATCCCCGTTCACCTGCTTCACATCGCCTACAAAGCCATAGTCAATCTCTTTCACCGGGCGTTTCACAGAACGGATCACATCCATATCCGCACCCGTCAGACCAAGCGCATTCACGCCACGCGCCTGCAGACCGGCAACGATGTTTTTATTTACCAATCCGCCATACACCATTGTCACCACCTTCAAGGTTTCGGCATCGGTGATGCGGCGTCCATTTACCATTTTGCTTTCAATACCTAACAGGGCCGCAACCTTCGTTGCCGAGCGTCCACCGCCATGCACCAGCACTTTATAGCCCTCAATAGCGGCAAAATCATCCAACAGTTTACAGAGCGTTTCCTCCTCTTCCACGATTTTGCACCCACCTTAATTACTGTCAGTTTCTCTCTCATTATTCCAAATATGTATATCCGTACAAGCCGGAGCGATAGTTAGACAAAAATTCCTTTCCTTCTTCCAAAGATATGCGTCCTTCTTTTACCGACTGGGTTACCCATGTCTCCAGAGTGCGCACCAGCTTCTTCGGGCTGTATTGTACATAGTCCAGCACCTCTGCCACCGTTTCACCGTCAATCACCTGTTCTATCGTATAGCCCTTGTCGCTTACGGACACATGCACCGCGTTCGTGTCGCCAAACAGATTATGCATGTCGCCGAGAATCTCCTGATAGGCACCCACGAGGAACACTCCCACATAATAGGGTTCCTTGCTCTTCAGAGAATGTACCGGCAAGTAATGAGACACGTTCTTGGTAGAGATGAAGTTCGCAACCTTACCGTCCGAGTCACAGGTGATATCCTGCAACGTAGCCGTCCGGTCCGGCTTTTCGTCCAGACGCTGAATGGGCATAATGGGGAATATCTGGTCTATCGCCCACGAGTCCGGCAAGGACTGGAAAAGCGAGAAGTTACAGAAGTATTTATCCGCCAGCAATTTGGGAAGTCCGCGGAATTCGTCGGGCGCATGCTTCAGCCGCTGGCAATCTGATTCACTTCGCGCATGATAGACCAATACAGGCGCTCTATCTTAGCGCGGGTCTGCAAGTCCACAATACCATGGCTGAACAAGTCGAGCGCCTCTTCACGTATCTGCTGCGCATCGTGCCAACCTCCAGCATTTTGTTCTGGTTCAATGTATCCCAGATGCCGTAAAGTTCCCTCAGCAATTCATGATCGTTTTCGGTCACCTCCTCATCATCGTCCCATTCAGGAAGGTTGGTTGTCTCCAACACTTCAAAAATGAGTACGGAATGATGCGCAGTCAGGGCGCGTCCGCTCTCCGTTATTATGTTGGGATGCGGAATACCGTTCTTATCGCTGGCATCCACCAAAGTAGATATAGAGTCGTTCACATATTCCTGAATGGAGTAGTTCACGCTACCCTCGCTATTGGAAGAGCGCGTTCCATCATAGTCCACTCCCAAGCCGCCGCCTATATCCACAAATTCCACTTTGAAACCCATGCTATGCAGTTGCACATAGAACTGCGACGCTTCACGCAAGGCAGTTTTGATACGGCGTATCTTCGTCACTTGGCTTCCGATATGGAAATGTATCAATTTCAGACAATCCTGCATGCCTTTGTCAGCCATGAAGTCCAGTGCTTCGAGCAACTCACTGGAAGACAGTCCGAACTTACTTGCATCGCCGCCGGAGTCTTCCCATTTGCCGCTTCCCGACGAAGCCAGCTTGATACGAATACCGATATTGGGTTTTACGTTCAGTTGCTTCGCCATCTTGGCTATCAGCTTCAGCTCGTTCAGTTTTTCTACCACGAGGAAGATGCGTTTTCCCATCTTCTGCGCCAACAAAGCAAGTTCAATGTAGCTTTCATCCTTATATCCGTTGCAGATAATCAGCGAATCGGAGTTCATATTGATAGCAATCACTGCATGCAATTCCGGTTTGGAGCCCGCTTCCAGTCCAAGATTGAACTTCTTGCCATGGCTGATAATCTCCTCAACCACCGGACGCATCTGATTCACTTTAATAGGATAGATGATAAAGTTTTCCGCTTTATAACCATACTCCTCTGCCGCCTGCCTGAAACAACAGGAAATCTTTTCGATCCTGTTGTCAAGGATGTCGGGAAAGCGAACCAGCATGGGAGCCATCACATCACGCAGCTGCAATTCGTCGACCAGCTCTTTCAAATCAACGCCAACTCCGTCTTTACGCGGTGTTACTACAACATGACCTTTGTCATTGATACCAAAGTACGAAGTGCCCCAACCTGTAATGTTGTACAGCTCTTCTGAATCTTCAATACGCCATTTTCTCATTTCTTGTTACTCTGCTGTTTTAAGTAATTTGTATTTATAAAAAGGGGTACAAAAATACATATAAATCCGGAACATCCTGCCTTTTCGAGTGAAAAACACACGTTTACAAGGAATTAAACATTCAATAGAGCACGCAACTCCTGCACAGACCCGGCTATCTGGCGCCTGCTTTCCAGCTTCCGGCATCAAAACGGTAACGGGCCTGCGAATAAAAAGGAGCCCGTTTGTCCAGCGCCTCCACAATGAAGGAACGCAATTCCTCATCGGTCTTTCCTTGCAGGATAGGGCGTTGCCGGGTTGCCACCCGCAGGCGGTTGAACAATATATCAGGGTGCACGTCAAGGAAAACAGTTTGCCCATGCCGGTTCATGTAATCCATATTGTCAAAAAAACAAGGAGTGCCGCCGCCTGTGGAAACAATGACATCCTCAAACTCGGACACCTCGTGCAGCATACTCCGTTCCAGTTCACGAAAAGAGGCCTCTCCCCGCTCTGCGAACAATTCACGAATAGATTTGTGAAAACGTTCTTCTATGTACCAGTCCAAATCGATAAAAGGTACATTCAGTTCGCGGGCAAAAGCCTTTCCCAAAGTAGTTTTACCGGCTCCCATGTAGCCGGTCAAAAAGATACGTATCATAATTGCTTACCGTTTGCAGGCAAAGATAAGCAAACTGAGAGCAGAATAAAATGAACTTGTTCATTTTTTATGCCAAAGTGCAGCTTATCTTCGCTTTTCAAGCAAAGATAAGCAATTCCATAGTGAGACTACCCCACTATCAGCGGAAAATTTTAATCCGTTCGCTCAATTCCCCGAATTCCTTTTCTCCGGGTTCGGCAGTCGGTGTGCCAAAAGGCATTTCGGCTATCAGCATCCAGCTTCCGGGCAAATTCCAAGTGCGGCGCACCTCCTCATCAATCAGCGGGTTATAGTGCTGCAACGAAGCTCCCAGACCGGCATCTTCGAGCATCGTCCAAATGGCAAACTGATGCATGGCCGATGTGTGCTGCGACCAGATTGGGAAGTTCTCGGCGTAAGAGGGAAAAGCCTCTTGCAAATTCTTTACAACCGCAGTGTCTTCAAAATAGAGCACAGTGCCATGCCCGGCGGCAAAGCATCCGTCAATTTTGGCTTCCGTCTTTGCAAAAGCATCGGACGGGATGCGCTGTTTCAGGGTACTTTTCACAATATCCCACAACTTCTTATGCTCATCGCCCAGCAACAACACAATTCTGGTTGACTGCGAATTAAAAGCCGACGGCACGTTCTTCACTGCCGTACGGACAATATGCACCACCTCCTCGTCCAAAACGGGAGAGTCACTGCCGATGGAGTAATAACTACGCCGGTGTTCCAGCGCTTCTGCAAAGGTTCTTTTCATATATTTCTCTTTCATTATTGTTTTTATTCTAGTATAGAAATAACAAGTGAAAGAAACAAGTTGTTCGATTTTGCAGAATATATTTGTACCTTTGCCGCAAGTTATGAAAAAAGAGAAATTCTACGTTGTATGGGCCGGCGGCACTCCGGGCATTTATACCTCCTGGACCGACTGCCAGCTGCAGACCAAAGGCTACGAAGGAGCGAAATACAAATCGTTCGACACGCGCGAAGAAGCGGAAAAAGCCTTTGCCTCATCACCGTACGACTACATCAAGCGTAACGCATCCACCGGCAGCAGAAAACCCGGACAGTCTCACGACACAGATGCTCCCTACCCGACCGCAGTCCTCGAAAACAGTCTTGCCGTAGATGCCGCATGCAGCGGAAATCCCGGTGCAATGGAATACCGGGGGGTGCACGTCGCCAGCCGCCAGCAGATCTTCCACTTCGGCCCCATGTACGGCACCAATAACATCGGAGAGTTTCTTGCCATTGTCCATGGCCTTGCCCTGCTGAAGCAGAGAGGCCTTGATATGCCCATTTACAGCGACAGCGCCAATGCCATCAACTGGGTGAAACAGAAGAAATGCAAGACCAAACTGCCCCGCGACCCCAAGACTGAAGAACTTTTCCACTGATAGAACGTGCCGAGAAATGGCTGCGCGAAAACGCCTATTCCACCCCCATACTCAAATGGGAAACCCGGCAATGGGGAGAGATCCCCGCAGATTCGGAAGAAAATAACATAGAAAGACTTTTCCCTCCCCCCTTCTTCTTACCCGATATTAATGTGCATGCGCAGGCAGGTTTCAGCACACTGATAATCAATGCGTTTGAAGTTTATTCCAAGTAAACCAACGGTGAACTACATGGTACAGGACACTGTCGTCACTGTTGTCAACACACCCTCTATCCCCTTTCCGACAAAGGGATAGAGCATCATCGGTGACGAGTGACGAGAAAAACATAAAAAAACCGACAAGCGGCAGCCTTATCCCAAAGACTGCATGTCGTTCAGCTTCTTGTAGTAGCCATTCTTGGCGAGAAGTTCCTCGTGCTTGCCGCGTTCCACAATTTCTCCCTCATAGAGCACGCAGATCTCATCCGCATTCTTAATCGTGGAAAGACGGTGCGCAATGGCAATAGTAGTGCGGGTTTTCATCAAGCGCTCCAAAGCCTCTTGCACCAAGCGCTCCGACTCCGTATCCAGCGCAGAAGTGGCCTCATCCAGAATCAGTATAGGCGGGTTTTTGAGAATGGCGCGTGCAATGCTGATGCGTTGGCGCTGTCCGCCGGAGAGCTTACCGCCGCGATCGCCGATGTTGGTGTCGTACCCTTTCTCAGTGTCCATGATGAAATCGTGCGCATTGGCTATTTTGGCAGCTTCGACAACCTGCTCCATGGTGGCATTCTCCACACCGAAAGCGATGTTGTTGAAGAACGTATCATTGAAGAGAATAGCCTCCTGATTGACGTTTCCAATCAGCCCGCGCAAATCAGAGATACGCATTTCCTTGATGTTCAGCCCGTCTATCCTTATTTCGCCCGACTGCACATCATGGTAACGGGGCAGCAAATCGACCAACGTCGATTTCCGGAACCGGATTGCCCCACCAGCGCAATGGTCTTGCCCTTGGGCACAGTCAGATTGATGTGCTTCAACACCTGGCGCGAACCGTCGTAGCTAAAACTGATGTCCTTGAATTCCACTTTGTCTTTCAGTGAAGAAAGCGGCTTCGGCCGGGCAGGCTCCTTAATGGGATTCTCCGCGAAAAGTATCTTGTCGATGCGTTCCATAGACGCAAGCCCTTTGGGTATGTTGTATCCGGCTTTGGAGAATTCCTTCAACGGGTTGATAACACTGTACAGTATCACCAAATAATAGATGAACGAAGGAGCGTCAATCGTCGAACTGTTGCTGAGGATCAGCGTACCGCCGAACCACAGCACGATAACGATGACACATGTACCCAGAAATTCGCTCATGGGATGCGCCAATGCCTGACGGGTAGCCACCCGGTTGATGGCGTCGCGGTATTCGTTGCTGCACTTATTGAAACGCTCCATCATTTTGTTTTCGGCAATAAAGGCTTTGATGATGCGCAGCCCGCCCAACGTCTCTTCCAGTTGCGACATGGTGTCACTCCACTTTGCCTGCGCATCCAGCGACTGCCGTTTCAGTTTCTTGCCCACCGTCCCCATTATCCAGCCCATGCCCGGAAGCACCAGCAATGTGAACAATGTCAACTGCCAACTGATGGCTATCAACGTTCCAAAATAAGCTATAATCAGTATCGGGTTCTTTATCAGCATGTCCAGCGAACTGGTTACGGACGTTTCCACCTCGGTCACATCACCGCTCATGCGGGCAATGATGTCGCCCTTCCGCTCTTCGGAGAAGAAACTCAAAGGAAGATGCAACACCTTGTTATATACCTGCGCGCGGATATCACGAACCACCCCCGTACGGAGGGGAATCATCACCGCCGAAGAAGCAAAATAGGAAAAGGCTTTCAGCAGAGTCATCACCGCCAGAAAGACACCCAAAATCAGCAATGTCAGCGAACCACCCTGCGAGGCTATCAGCTCGGTGACGTAGTAGTAGAAGTTATTGACCGCTATATCTTTCAGGTTAACGCCTACCGCATCCCAAGGAATGAACTCGTAGGTCTTGGTATCCATCTTGAAAAGTATCTGGAGAATAGGAATAATCAACGCAAAAGAAAATATATTCAGAATTGCCGATAACAGGTTCAGGAACAGTGCTCCTATCAGATATTTCTTATAAGGCGGAACAAAACGCCGCAAAAGTCGGAGGAATTCTTTCATTCGGTCAAGCAGTTAATTCATTACGTTTGTACTGGGGGCAAAGATAGGGATAAAAAATTATCTATAAACGTGTTTTAACCAATATTCAAGAACATATAGCCATAACAGCTTCAGAATCGCGAAAAATGAAAACCTGACTATATTATAACTTCTTACCTTTTTTATTATAACTTTGTGGCCTATACCAAACTAATTCAAAGAAGGATGAAACCATACGATTACCTGATTGTCGGCAGCGGCCTGTTCGGAGCCGTATTCGCTCACGAAGCCCATAAAGCCGGTAAAAAATGCCTTGTGATAGAAAAGCGTACTCACACCGGTGGTAATATCTACTGTGAAGAAGTAGACGGAATCAATGTGCACAAATACGGTGCCCACATTTTCCATACAGACAATAAAGAAGTGTGGAACTATGTCAACCGCCTTGTTGAATTCAACAGATATACCAACTCACCGATTGCCAATTATAAGGGGAAACTGTATAATCTTCCTTTCAACATGAACACCTTCTATCAGCTGTGGGGAGTGCGCACTCCGGCAGAAGCCAAAGCAAAGATACAAGAACAGTGCAAGGAATATGCCCACATCACCTGTCCGCAGAATTTGGAAGAACAAGCATTGAAACTTTGCGGAGAGGATATTTACCGGCAACTGATAAAAGGATATACGGAGAAGCAATGGGGACGTTCTGCCACAGAGTTACCGGCATTTATCATCAAACGCATCCCTTTCCGCTTCATCTTTGATAATAATTACTTTAACGATCCGTATCAGGGTATTCCTGTCGGTGGTTACAACCGCTTAATCGATGCCTTGCTGGAAGGTATCGAAGTCCGCACCGGCATCGACTATATGGAACACCGTAAGGAACTGGACCCTTTGGCAGAGAAGGTGCTCTACACCGGTTGCATTGACGAGTATTTCAATTATGCGTGCGGTCATCTGGAGTACCGCAGTCTACGATTTGAGCACAAGCGCCTGACAGATGTAGAAGACTTTCAGGGCAATGCTGTCGTAAACTATACCGATCGTGAAACTCCTTACACCCGTATTATCGAACACAAGCATTTTGAGTTCGGCAAACAGCCCTCCACCGTAATCACTTATGAATATCCTGATGATTTCGAGCCGGGAAAAGAGCCTTATTATCCGGTAAACGATGAGAATAATACCCGGATTTTCAACCAATATCAAAGGCTGTCCCAGCAACAGGAGAAAGTTTTATTCGGCGGCAGATTGGCACAATATACGTATGCGGATATGGATGATACGGTGGCAGCGGCGCTAAAGTTGTGGAAAAGCTTGCAATAATATTTCTCAGGCAAGAAATAACCTGTATCTTTGTACACATAAGTATTCTGTAAAAGAGCTTTATAGAATTTTATACATCAAATCGTGCATTGATGAACCCAATAAATATTATAAAAGCGCGATATGCAAAATATGGAAATAGAAAAAGAAGTGCAAGTCAGTGTTATCGTTCCAAACTATAACTATGCCCGCTATCTGCCAATGCGTATAGAGTCAATTCTTAATCAAACCTTCACTGATTTTGAACTAATTTTACTCGATGATGCATCAACAGACGAAAGCGTTTCTGTTTTAGAAAAATATCGTAATAATAAGCACGTCTCTCACATCGTTGTCAACGAGCAGAACACAGGAAGCCCATTTCAACAATGGATGAAAGGTATTTCATTATCCCGCGGTAAATATATCTGGATAGCCGAAGCGGACGACCTTGCAGAACCAGACTTTCTGGAAACGTGCATTAATTCAACGCAACAAGCAGAAGATGTTTCCATATGTTATACCGGATCTTTATTGATTGACAATACTGGTCAGGTTTTAAGAAAAGATGTTAATCACTGGGGACATAGAAAAGCCAAAGCAAATTCTTGTTTTAACGGTGTTCTATTCGCCACACACAATTTATACTGGAAGAACTATATTATCAATGCAAGTGGTGCAATCTTTTCACGTCAAAAGGCCCTTACACTGCTTAACTCTTCTTTCAAAAATATGCATTATTGCGGTGATTGGCTATTTTGGTTTGAAATGGCCATGAAAGGCAGGTGATAGAAATATATAAAAACCTAAATTATTTCCGGCAGCATCCTACCAAAGTTACTGAAAACTCAAGAAAAGCGGGAGAAGGCATAAAAGAAGATATATTAATTGTAAAACATATAGAAGAAATATTAGGAAATAGACTAAACCGCTATAAAAAACGCTACGCCATGGTATTTTATATAGAAAAATAAAAAGGTTGCCAATAAACAAAAAACAGAAAGCACCACTTATCAAAGTCTACATGATACACTACACACCGGGGTTATAGAGTATTTAATAGAACGCTCCAATCAATATCTGCGATTATTGATACCAACACTAACTACCGGTAAAAGAGATCGACTTTAATAAAAAATTCATTTACTTAACTCCAATAAACGAACTTATGGATATAGTTTTCACCATTGACGAAAAATTTACCCGATTTTGCGCAGTTGCCATAGCTTCCCTATTGAAACATAATAAAACAGAAGAAATATGTTTCCACATAGTGACAGATAATCTTACGGAAAAGAGCAAAACAATTCTCTCCGAATTAGCAAAACAAAGTGGCGCCTGCACTTATTTCTACCATGTACCCAAAGAAAAAACAGAAGGTTATCAAGTAAAAGCCATGAGCACCGTATTTCATTGGCTACTTTTTATCGCTGCATGCTGCCTTCACTGCTCCCCTCGCAACTATCCAAAGCAATCTACCTTGACAGCGACATATTAGTCTTAGATTCTATAAAAGAAATCTGGAACACCGACTTAAATAATATAGCTATTGCCGGTATAGAAGAGGCCCGCAGCAAAGAAGACAAGCATTGTGACCGCTTAGGCTACGCTCCCTCCTATCGTTATATAAATGCGGGAGTGCTCCTTATCAACTTAGATTATTGGCGTAAGTATAACATAGAAGAAAAGTGTCGCCAATATTATGCAAAGAATATAGACCGTATGCTCTATAATGATCAGGATTTATTGAATGCCTTACTCTATGACAAAAAAGCTGTAATCCCCACACGTTATAATGTGCAAGATGCTTTCTACCGGAAATTCAATAAAGGAAACAGTCTACCTCCTGAATATAAATCCACCTATCAAGACGCCTTACTCCACCCCGCCATTTTACATTATACCAACCGAAAGCCTTGGGAATATCACTGTATGCACCCTTTGCGGAAACTATTTTATGATTATCAGAACCTGACGCCTTATGCCGGACAATCTGTTTTGAACAATCCTTTGAAGCGTATCCATCGCTTTATCCATTTACTTCCTTATTTGTTAGGATTTAAACAGAAACGCTACTATTCACTTTCAACTCTCAGGGAAAATCAATGAGTGTTCTTTCCAAGTAGAATAGAATTAGCATGTTTCACAAAACTCCAATGGCTGTTGCTCACCAACCAACAGTTATCGACAAATTGGTCACCCTTATACTCTTTCAGATAACAGACACTCTGTATATCAGGATATTCTTTTGCCGTAAAACAAACCTTATGAGAGTAAGGAAGCTTATCAAAACGGCGAATTAAATCTTCTGTACATTGGTCTCTATCGCAAAACTTCACAATAAGATTATCCCAATTAATCCTTTTCACCCGACGAGACCATTTAGCATACGCCTCATCTTCATCTTTATAGTGAATAAAGTGAATTTCAATATCATTAGCAATAAGTCCTATTGGATATTCTTTGTCATCAAGGAATTCCAAATATTTGGACCGGCTTCTCTCTATAAAGCATAAATCAGAATAAATCAACGAAGGCTCTTCCAACAGTTTTATATAATCAGGAGCAAAAACAAACAAGCCAATGAAAGGAGAATTGAACTCTAAATTACAATACTTATACATAAAAGTACCCCAACAATTATTACTCAAGATAGTAACTGTTTTATTCTTAAGATTCATTCGATACCACCAACAACGAATTCTCCTTGTCAATTTGATATATTTCTTTTTCTTTTACTCAGCATGACTAAAAACTCTATTCACCAAGATCCATATATTTAGGCTTTCTAAATCTAAAAGCATAAGGTAACCGTTTCATACACCATTGAACACGTTTCTTCAAAGAAGATAGAGGCCGCTGCCCTTGCCATGGTGTCATATCCAAATATTTATAATATTCACTTCGCAGCGGATGCATACTATCATAATTCCAAGGTTTCTTATTAGTATAGTGCAAAATCACCGGATGCAACAGTTCCTCTCTAAAGCTGTTCCAATCAGCTACTTTTTTGTCCATACCATAACGATAGAACCCATCTTGCATATTCCACTTCAAAGGAACAAATACTTTATCTTTATGCAAAACGACATTCAACAAATCCTGATCATTGAAAAGAATACGCTCCGGATATGTCTGAAAATATTCAACACACTGTTTGTCCACCTTATGTTCCCGCCAATAATCTAAGTTGATAAGGAGCACACCGGCATTAAAATAAGAATACGATCGGTCGTAATGAAGCCGTTCATAACGTTCGTCTTCGTCCTTACCAATATCTTCAATACAAGCTGCACCACAGCCGGACAAATCTGTATTCCAAAATTCCGAAATATCCCCCAAAACCACAATATCACAATCCAAATAGAGAACCTTTTCCACATCATCAGGCAGAATGGCCGAAAACATACAACGATAGTAAGTTGCCATAGAAATACGTTTGCCGAATTTCTTTATAGCAAAGCAACTCAATAAATATTCAGGAGGGAAATAGAAACGGATGTCATTTCCGTAAGAAGCCACTAAGTTCCGCAAAATCTGTTGATTTTCCTCGGAAAGAGATGGGGCTACAATGTGTACACAGATATCAGCACTTTTATTATTCTCAAACAAAGAAACTAATGTAACAGCACAATGCTGCATAAAGTTAGCATCTATATTACAAGCTATATGAATCATAAAGATTTGATTTATTATTGTTTTTGACCTGTCATCTGAAAATATTTATCCATCACCAGCAATGAAATCAGACGCTCGCGTTCAGTATCGAAAAATTGTGCTACATATTCATGAGCATGCCGGATAATCAGTTCTGCTTCTGCCGGATGATTAATATAATAAGTCAGTTTTTCTTCTAAGTTGGAAAGATCGTCCTTAATCTCTATATAATGATAATCAGGTATTAATTTCCCTTCCATAAACCAAGTCTCACAGGTGGACGAGTCATCACAGCAATAGAGTTGGATGACATTACCCACTTTAAATTAGAAGCGACATCATTACCCTCAAGTGCCATAATAAACTTGTAGTCAAGATGCTCACGAATTGTTTTTTTTGGAGTCATCCAAGCGTCGGGATAACCCTCATTCCTACCCACTACACCACAATCACAAAGAGAAGATCCGAAGTACATATGAAGAAATTTCTCACGAATACGGCTCAACCGAATCTTGCCGCGAAATATAGCTTGGTCACGTTTTTTTGAAAAAGGAACAGGATCGTTTAGAAATATAAAATGCCGTAATTTATCCAACTTCAACACTACGGAATAGGCATTATCCTCCTTCAACAAACGACTTTTTACTATTGAAGGGTATTGGGGGGTAAAATATACGTCTCCCGGAATATAACTGATACGTAAATTCTGATTAAACCAACAGGTTACATCCTTCAAATCAAAATAATATGCTTTGTGAAAAGTAGAAGGGCGAAAGTTTCTTATCTTATCCAGATATACATAATAGCTATGCTTATGCTCATGCAAAACCTGTTCCGGCAATATTACCGGATGTTGCAACTTGTTGTAATAGTTCACCCGTTCATAAATGTAATCTTTGTCAGACCGCATTTCTACTTGCTCCAAACAGCTCTTTCTCCGCATACTGAAAAAACAATCGGGTATACACCGCTTCAGATACCCCTTTAGGAAAAAGAATGCCTTTGATGGTTTACCGCTACGAAGCTTATACAACAGACTATCACTCATTTAATATTGTTTTATAGGCAATAAATAGTGTTTTTAAACGTTCGTTTAAACACCTCTCAGAACTTTTTTACAGGAAGATCGTTTGTCTATATTTATGACTATTCAAAAAAATGATATTATCAGGTTAATACGTTTTTGGAGATGAATATGAAAAAAACGAGTAACAATATTTTTTAGATAAGAAATTACTCCTATCTTTGTAGTTAAACGAACGTTTAAAAAACACTATTCCTTAAAAACAGACATATGAGACTGATTAAAATGACAGGCGGCCTGGGCAACCAAATGTTTATCTACGCTTTCTATCTACGAATGAAAAAACGTCATACAAATACTCGGATTGATTTGTCCGACATGATGCATTACAATGTCCACCATGGTTATGAAATGCACCGCGTGTTCAATCTTCCCAAAACAGAATTCTGTATCAACCAACCTTTGAAAAAGGTTATAGAATTTCTTTTCTTCAAGAAAATCTATGAACGCAAACAAGACCCGTCAAGTCTCCTCCCATTCGATAAAAAATACTTATGGCCTTTGCTATATTTTAAAGGATTCTATCAGTCGGAAAGGTTCTTTGCCGATATGGAAAATGACATACGTATAGCCTTTACATTCAACTCAGACCTGTTCAATGAGAAGACCCAAGCAATGCTAACGCAAATAAAGCATAACGAGCATGCCGTTTCACTACATATCCGCCGGGGAGATTATTTAGAACCCAAACATTGGAAAACAACAGGCAGTGTGTGCCAACTGCCCTATTACCTCAATGCTATTACCGAAATGAACAAACGAATAGAGCAGCCTTCCTATTATGTTTTTTCGGATGACATAGCCTGGGTAAAGGAAAACCTGCCGTTGCCACAGGCCGTCTTCATTGATTGGAATAAAGGTACGGAAAGCTGGCAGGACATGATGCTGATGAGCCATTGCCGCCATCACATCATTTGCAACAGTACGTTTAGCTGGTGGGGGGCATGGTTGAACCCCAGAGAGAATAAGACGGTAATTATGCCCGAACGTTGGTTTCAACATTGTGATACGCCCAACATCTATCCTGTCGGTTGGATAAAAGTACCCGTTAACTGATTACATACATCGCGATGATAAATACTTACCTTATAAAGAAAATAAGTTTAGCCCTTGTGGAATGTTTCAAAACATTCCGCAAAGCCCCTCCTTCACAATTAATAATGACCCTATTGGTGAAAAACGAAGAAAGCATGCTGGAGGAAAACCTATTGTTCCACAAAGCAATGGGTGTGGACAGCTTTATCATTACAGACAATAATTCCACCGACTCTACTCCCGAGATTATCCGAAAATATAAACAGAAAGGATGGATAAAGGAAGTCATTGAGGAGAAAGCAACCGACTATGAACAAAAAGAATGGGTAGACCGGATGATATGGAAAGCCAAAACCATCTACAAAGCCGACTGGATCATCAATGCCGATGCCGATGAGTTGTGGTACTCTCCCTCCGGCAATCTCAAAACAGACCTGTCGGCCACCCATGCCAACGTATTGAATTGCGAAATGAGAAGCGTTTATCCGGAAGAGAACCGACCTTTCTGGCAGTGGGATAAAGTTGTGAGACCTGTCAGTGAACCGGAACGCTACGATTTGTCTACCTATTCCATATTCGAACGGCAGAACAAAAAAGTCATCCATCGAAGCGCCGGCTATCTGCAAATCTCTATGGGAAACCATAAAGTGACCATGCTTCCCCAACTATCCACAGACAGTGGCATACGCATATATCATTACAACATACGCGGGAAACAACAATTCCTGGAAAAGATGATAAATGGAGGCAGGCAGCTGGAGCAGCATAAAGCAGACATGGAGGTCGCCATTGGAGATACTTCTACAAATTATACAAAGAAGGGAAACTCGAAGCGGAGTATGACCGGGTTATCGGGACATCCTTTTATAAAGCATTGTGTGAGAAGCAGTTTATTATTCCGGACACAACCATTCCGGATGTCTTTAAAGAACTAAACATACACCAATGATGAAACATGCCTTTCTGATTATCGCCCACAACGAATATCCGATACTCGAAGTATTGCTTTCTATGTTAGACGACGAACGCAATGACATCTATCTGCATATCGACAAACGAGCAGTGGGCCTATATCAAAAAATTAAAGGATTCAAGATAAAGAAAGCCGGTTTCTATCTCATTGAAAAAAACATGAAAGTGTATTGGGGAGACATCAGCTTAGTAAAGGTGGAATATCTCCTGTTCGAGACTGCTCTGAAAAACGGACCTTATGCCTATTATCACTTACTGTCAGGAGCAGACCTTCCTATCAAAAGCCAAGACTACATTCATGAATTCTTTCATAAAAATTCAGGAAAGGAGTTCGTCGGCTTCTGGCAAGATGCAGCCCACCAACGGGATTTGGAACGCAAAGTATCTCGATATTATTTTTTCACACAAAGACTGAAAGACAAAGGAAACATGCTGCATGGAATCACCGCATTTCTCCGGAACACAGTTTTAGCCCTTCATAAAATAAGCAACTACCGCAGAAAGACAACTTTTGAGTTTAAAAAAGGAGGACAATGGGTGAGTGTCACTGAAAATGCCGTCAGCTATCTGCTGCAGTACAAGGACATTATATTGAAGCGGATGAGATACACGCTTTGCCCGGACGAAATATTTATTCAAACCCTCCTGTGGAACTCTCCTTTCCGAGAAAAGATGTACTGCATACATGATGCCAGCACAGGCTGCATGCGTGACATTGACTGGGAACATGGAAATCCCTACGTATGCAGAATGCCGATTATAAAAGACTTGCCGACTCCAACAAGATTTTCGCCCGGAAGTTTCACTCCAAACAAATGAAGGTGGTCCACGAAATACAGAAATCATATTCAAAATAACGAACGTAATGAATATTTTATTTTACACAGTCAATGAAGTAGCTCCACAATATGGGGGAGTTGAAAGAATAACAGCAAATATAGCAACTGCATTAACCACATTTTATAACGCAAATTGTTATTCAGCTTATAAATACGACATTGACAGTTCATTTGAGAAACAACAATTCGTCGATACAATCAAGATCACATCTTACAATAAGCTCACTCGGTTAATTCAGTTCATAGAACAAAACAAAATTGATGTCATTATCAACCAGGGAGAACATAAACTAACCAAACATCTGAAGACAGCCTTAAGCCAGTCGCAAAGAAAAGAGTGCAAACTGATATTCGCACTTCACACCAAACCTGCCGCTGAGGTCAACTTTATAACTCTGGACAACCCCAAGAAAGAGCTCAAAGAGGGGAAGCACATATGGAAAAACCTCAGAAAATGCTTATCATTCCCATACCAAAAAATGAGAAAGATCATAAAGCTGCCCGTCCTGTATAAAGAGTCATATACTTTTTCAGACAAAGTAGTCCTCTTATCCGGACACTTCAAAAACGACTTCCTAAAATATGCCCGCCTAAAAGAGGATAGCAAAATCAGAATAATTCACAATGCCCTCTCATTCCAATCTTTTTATGACATGGCAAACTACGGATACAAAAAGAAAGAAGTGCTCATCGTATCCAGGTTGGAGGAAGAACCAAAAGGGTATCCATCGCTTTAAAAATATGGAAAGAGATTGAAGCCGACAGCAGTTTATCCGATTGGAAATTAAGAATTGTTGGTCATGGGAAAATGGAAAGCCAATATAAAGACTTTGTCAGACATCACAACCTGAGTCGTGTCTTCTTTGAGGGCGCAAGAAATTCGGAGCTTATTACACTGAGGCTTCCATATTCATGATGACCTCCTCCTTTGAAGGGTGGCCGCTGACGTTAATTGAAGCGCAACAATGCGGCTGTGTTCCTCTGGCCTTCGACAGCTTTGCATCATTGAAGGATATAATAACAAGTGAGGACAACGGGTTCATCATCCCCAATAATGATATTCCGGCGTATATCCAACAAATCAAACGACTAATGACAGATGATAAATTGCGCAAATCCATGGCGGCCAATGCCATTGAAAGCAGCAAACGGTTTACCATTGACACCATAATAAAGGAATGGATAAATTTAATGGAGGAGTAGTCTGATTTTTTATCAATCACCGCTATTTCATAATGCCCAGCCGTTCGTGTATCCCGTCACAATATGCTTTCCACATTTTGGCAATATCACTCCATTGGTAAGCATCGGTGAACGGACAAGTAAGAAGGGCCGTTAAAATATAGCCTGCCACTCCATTAAAACCCCGAAGATACCTTACTGCCCAATTACGTCCATAATGGTGGCTCAAGTAAGTGGAATTGCGCACCTGATAAAAACGTTTCCACTTTTTCTTTTTATTCCGTTCGCTCCAACTGTCGTTCGAGAAAAACTTCTCCTTGTCTATCAGTGCCGTAGGAACATATAGTATTTTAAACCCGGCCTGCACCGTACGAAGACAATAATCCGTATCATCACAAAAGATAAACAGCTCCTTATTGGGGTAACCTATCTTCTCGACAACCTCACGCCGGATAAACGGTCCCTCAAAAGCTGCTCCCTGTATCTCCACAGGCTCTGTTACGGTCTGTTTCGACAGTTTACCGGTGTACATGGAAGCAAAAGGGTTTATTAAGTTATAACCTTGAAACTCATGCGTGAAAAGCTTCCCTTCCTGCAAGCGTCGTGGAGCAAGTATCCCTATGTCTTCCCGATCGGCATGGAGCAATAGCTGCTCCAGACAATCGGCACGCGGAAACACATCATCATCCATGCACCAAATCCAGTCGGCACCCGCCTGATATGCATACTGCATACCTGTATAAAAGCCCCCCGAACCGCCGACATTCGCTTGACTGATAACAATAAGTCCCGGCTGCGTCTTCAACCATTCGGCAGTAGCATCCGTACTTCCGTTATTGACAACTACAATGGAAGAGACCGGCTTGTTCTGCTGCAAACAGCGAACAGTCCTTTTCAGCAGTTCTATTCGGTTATAGGTAACGACTACGGCTACAATATTCATGGCTATCTTCAATAAAGGTTATCAATCTTTCCCGGTTGGTACTTCTGTAAGCAACCATCAGTTCAAAACATTTTTCAACATCAAAACCTCGGGCCTTTGCATACTCCTCGGCCATCCAACGATGCATCTGCGGAGTGGCAGGCAGGCGCTCAAAGTTCTTACAGCCCGCTTTCATGCCGATAGTACCGATAAACATCCGGTTCAAATCCACAATTTCCAATTTAATGCCTTCCGGCGTTTTCTGAAACAGAATATTTTCGCGCCCATAATCTTTATGAGCGTACCCATGTTCATGAAGCACAGCAGTTACCCTCCCTATCTCTCGCAGAACGTCTTCTTCATATTCAAACTTCTGCTTGAACAAGTCATTATAGACATAAGGACATGCCGACAAGCAGCTCACATAGTAACTTCTGTCGAACAACAGGCCGCTACGCACATTGAGATACCCTACCGGTTGAGGGGTCCCCACACCTATATTTCGATATAATTCGGCATGGTCATAGGAACGTTTGGCTTTAGAAGGCCGAAAAATACCGTATACAAAACGGTTGATAAAATTGGGACGGTGGAAAGATTTAACGACATATTCCCGGCCTTTATACTCCATTTTCCTCAATTCATTGCGCCCTTTATGGATTACAATACCCTCATTCTTTTCAAAACGCTCAGGTAAAGAAAGTACAAAACCTCTCAACGCCTCAAAATCCGGATGGACAACCAAGGTACGAGGATGAAAAATATCGGCTTTCCGGCTCATTTCAGATTTCATAAATACATTAAATTTTATCCAACCCTTTCGTATACTTCAACCAATAATACTTCAACGGATTCTTATATTTCAGTTGTTTCCATGGACGGCTGCCATGAGGCTGATGCAACACTGGCAATGTAGTAAATAAATAATTCTTAAACCCTTCCTTCAGGGATTGGTGTGAGATAGTTACATCGTGCCAGTTCTTCTCAGGATCCAACCGGTGGAAGTCAAAAGCTTTCAGGAAATTCAAAGTCAACAGGGAGCAGCAAAAGCTGCAATGTTTCTTCTCCGGAACACCTGATTCTCTTTCCCTTTGGCATAAAGATAAGGATAGTTGATATTCCCTTTGGCATCCACTGTCACAGCAGCTGCAATCCCACAGTCCTCTCTTTCCATTGCTCCGTCAAACAAAGCCTGTAATGTATTCTTCTTTACCACCACATCCGACTCTACAATAATCAAACCGGCATCAGCTCAATGGCACGCTGTTGCGCCATTTGCAGCACCAGCAGATAGTTCGGGGAGGGATGTTCTGTAATCTCGGCAAGGTTCACCAACTCAAATCCCAGTCTCCCGGACACCTCCTGCAATTTTGCCGTATTTTCTTCCGTACTGAAATCATTGTATACAGTATAAGTAAACGGTATTTGAAAACCGGATGCCATAACGGCCTCCACAGTTTGTAGCGTCAACTCAATAGAGTCCTTTACAGGAGTAATGATATGAATACACTTCATTGGATATAAATAATTAGTCTTTGTTCAACAAGCTGCAAAATTCCCACAAGTTGACAAAACTATACAATATTTTGCACACAGCCAAACAGTTTGCCGCATTTATTCCTTGTCCGCTTTCCGTTTTACCGTATGCTTTACTTTCAATACGGCAAGATTTAATTCGATCGTTGTCTCCGAATCCGTTGCCTGAAGATTATTATCCAATAAATCGGTGAACAAATCACCGCTTTTCTCCAATAAGGATTTCTGCTGCTCTTCGGAAGCATCCGGCAAGTTGTTCAAGGTACGGGAGAGTTCGCGCAACTTGGCAAAAGTCTCAATAATGGAAATCGTAGCCTCGGTTGCACGAGCACTTTTCAGAATGGTGGCAATCATATACAATCCCTTCTCCGTAAAGGCTTTGGGCAAAACTCTTGACTTAGAAAGATTTTGTGGTGGAATTTTTCCACCGCAAACCTTTCAATTCACTATCATTCAGTTCAATAACATACCCTTTGGGGAATTTATCCGGATTATTTCTGACGGACTTATTAATATCCCGTGTTTCCACCCCGTACAAAGCAGCAACATCCCTGTCCAAAAGTACTTTTGTCCGCGAAGGTAATTATCTTATCTTCTATTTCTTCAAAACCAATCAGTGTTTTCATCAGTATATAAATTTATGTTTTAAACAATCTGTCAAAGGTATGTATTATTGTACCAACATTCCTCATTCTCACGAATTATTTTTAACTTTGCCTACATAAACAAAAGTGCCATGAAAGTAATTGTCGATAACAAAATACCTTTTATAAAAGAAGCTATTGAAAAGATAGCGGATGAAGTGGTTTACGCACCGGGGAAAGACTTTACCCCCTCCTTGGTAAAAGATGCGGATGCGCTCATTATCCGTACACGCACCCGATGCAACCGGGAATTACTGGCAGGCAGCCAAGTGAAGTTTATTGCTACGGCAACAATCGGATTCGACCATATTGATACGGAATACTGCCACGAAGCAGGCATCACCTGGACCAATGCTCCCGGATGCAACTCCGCATCCGTAGCCCAATACCTGCACTCATCATTGCTCCTGCTGCAAAAGCAGAAAGGCATTAACCTGTCGGAAGCCACTATCGGCATTATAGGTGTGGGCAATGTGGGCAGCAAGGTGGCTGAAGTTGCACAAGAGCTGGGCATGCATATCTTGCTCAACGACCTTCCGCGCGAAGAAAAAGAAGGAAAACAGCAGTTCTCTTCCCTCCAGTCGCTTGCGGAGGAGTGCGATATACTCACCTTTCACGTACCTTTATATAGAGAAGGGAAGTATAAGACCTACCACCTGGCTGATGCTGCATTTTTCAGATCATTAAAGCGGCGGCCTGTCATCATCAACACCTCACGCGGAGAAGTTATCGAAACAAATGCACTACTGAACGCCTTAGAGACAGGAGCCATTTCAGATGCTGTCATTGATGTTTGGGAAAACGAGCCTGCCATAAATATAGATTTATTAGACAAAGTGTTCCTCGGAACCCCCCATATTGCCGGCTACTCGGCAGACGGTAAAGCCAACGCCACCCGCATGTCGCTGGATGCCCTATGCCGTTATTTCAATATACAAACGGACTACCAGATTATTCCGCCCGCTCCAAAGCAGCTGCAAATCACAGGAGATGACCTATCGGATGCCTATTTGCAAATGTATGACCCCCGCCGGGACAGCAACGCATTAAAAACACATCCGGAGTTATTCGAAAAGCTACGGGGAGATTATCCTTTAAGAAGAGAGAAAGAAGCATACACAATTTTGAATCATCCGGAATAATATGCCGCTTCTGTCCGCAAAAAACAATATTCCGAAAGATTGTCAGCACATCTCCGATAACAAACGCTCTATGACCTGCGGGTAATACTCATACTCCAGCGCATGCACTTTCTTTGCCACATCTTCCGCCGTATCCTGCGGCAAAACAGGGCATCTGTACTGCACAATGACTTCCCCCTCATCAAAATGCTCATTTAAATAATGTATAGTGATGCCGGTTTCCGTTTCGCCGGCAGCCACCACCGCTTCATGTACACGATCTCCGTACATGCCTTTACCTCCGAATTTGGGTAATAAAGAAGGATGAATATTTATAATCTTATTGGGATAAGCATGCAAGATACAATCCGGTATACGTGCAAGAAAACCGGCAAGGACGATGAAGTCAATGCCCCTCTCCTCCAGCAGAGCCAACACAGCCGTTCCATTCACCCACTCGGCCTTACCCATACAGGCAAACGGAACATTCAGACTGCGTGCACGTTCCAAAACCAAAGCTGTCTCCCTGTTAGCTAAAACCAGCCCTATATTCACCGATTCGCTATTTTGAAAATAACGGATGATGTTTTCTGCATTCGTCCCGTTACCGGAAGCCAAAATAGCAATGTTTTTACTCATAAGCCCTCCAATCCCTGCACAAAACCGTGAAAAATGTGCAAAAAGGTACATTTAATTCATCAAATATTTGCGAGGAACAATAAATATTTATTCCTTTGCACCGCAAATTTAAAGAAATAAAACTAATTATTAATTAAAACTTAAAGTTATGTCTGAAATTGCATCAAGAGTGAAAGCGATTATCGTCGACAAATTAGGCGTTGAAGAATCAGAAGTTACTAACGAAGCTAGCTTCACTAACGATTTAGGAGCGGATTCTCTTGACACTGTAGAACTTATCATGGAATTCGAAAAAGAATTCGGTATCTCTATTCCTGATGACCAAGCTGAGAAGATTGGTACTGTAGGTGATGCTGTATCTTACATCGAAGAACACGCTAAGTAATCTTAATCCATTCATTTCTTAGTATGGAATTAAAAAGAGTTGTAGTAACAGGTCTTGGCGCCATTACTCCCATTGGCAACACAGTACCGAATTCTGGGAAAATCTCGTGAATGGGGTTAGTGGAGCAGGACCTATTACTCATTTCGACGCATCACTTTTCAAGACCCAATCGCATGCGAAGTGAAGAACTTTGATGCCAATCAATATATCGACCGCAAAGAGGCTCGCAAGATGGACTTGTATACTCAATACGCTATCGGCGTAGCCAAGCAGGCGGTAGAAGATTCCGGTCTTGATGTCGAAAATGAGGATTTGAACAAAATCGGTGTCATCTTTGGTGCCGGTATTGGTGGAATCCGTACATTTGAAGAAGAAGCAGGTAACTATGCCCTCCATAAAGAAAACGGTCCTAAGTTCAATCCGTTCTTCATCCCTAAGATGATTTCGGACATTGCTGCCGGACAAATTTCTATCCTGTACGGTTTTCATGGTCCTAACTATGCGACTTGTTCTGCATGCGCCACTTCTACCAATGCTATTGCTGATGCATTCAATCTCATCCGTTTGGGTAAGGCCAATGCCATTGTCAGCGGTGGTTCGGAAGCAGCTATCGCCGCTTGTGGTGTAGGTGGTTTCAACGCTATGCATGCTTTATCTACCCGCAACGACTCTCCGGAGACTGCATCCCGTCCGTTCAGCGCAAGCCGCGACGGCTTCATCATGGGTGAAGGCGGTGGATGTCTGGTTCTTGAAGAACTAGAACACGCCAAAGCACGTGGCGCCAAGATTTATGCAGAGGTTGCCGGTGTAGGTATGTCTGCCGATGCTCATCACCTGACAGCTTCCCACCCGGAAGGCTTGGGAGCCAAGTTGGTAATGAGAAATGCGTTGGAAGACGCAGAGATGAAGCCTGAGGAAGTAGATTACATCAATGTTCATGGTACATCTACTCCGGTTGGTGATATTTCGGAAGTAAAAGCTATCCAGGAAGTATTCGGAAAGCATGCTTATGAACTGAACATCAGTTCAACCAAATCCATGACAGGCCACTTATTGGGTGCTGCCGGTGCGGTAGAAGCTATTGCAAGTATCCTTGCTATCCAGAATGGCATTGTTCCTCCGACTATCAACCACGAAGAGGGTGACAACGACGAAAACATAGACTATGACCTGAACTTTACGTTCAACAAAGCCCAAAAGCGTGAAGTGAACGTAGCCTTGTCCAATACTTTTGGATTCGGTGGTCATAACGCATGTGTTATTTTCAAGAAATACGCAGAATAATACGGTCGTGTTACGTAACCAAATAGACAAAATAAGGCTCTTATTCCGTAAGGACAGAGAGTCTTATTTTTGTTTTTACAAGATACTTGGTTTTTTTCCCCGCAATATCCGTTTCTACCAGCAGGCCCTGCTACACAAGTCCACCTCTGTCCGTTCCGAGAAAGGACGGCCATTGAACAACGAGCGACTGGAATTCTTGGGCGACGCCATTCTGGACGCCATCGTGGGAGATATTGTGTATAAGCACTTTGAAGGCCGCCGGGAGGGCTTTCTTACCAATACCCGTTCAAAAATCGTGCAACGGGAAACCTTGAACAAACTGGCCGTAGAAATAGGGCTGGACAAACTTGTCAAATACTCCACCCGTTCTTCCTCACACAACAGCTACATGTACGGCAATGCTTTCGAAGCACTTATCGGAGCCATCTATCTGGACCAGGGCTACGAACGTTGCAAACAGTTCATGGAAGAGAAAATCCTCAAGAACTACATTGACCTTGACAAGATGTCGCGCAAGGAAGTCAACTTCAAGTCCAAGCTCATCGAATGGAGCCAGAAGAACAAAATGGAAGTCTCCTTTGAGCTGATAGAACAGTTCCTCGACCGGGACTATAATCCAATGTTCCACACAGAAGTCCTCATTGAGAATCTTCCAGCCGGTACAGGCACAGGCTATTCCAAGAAAGAGTCACAACAGAATGCCGCACAAATGGCCTTGAAAAAGATAAAGAATGACGGCAACTTCAAAACGGCCATTGAAACAGCCAAAGTGCAAAACCACATGATAGAAGAAAATACGGCAGCGGAAGAAAACGCAACAGACGCAACAGAGAAGCTATCCGAAGCAGATTCCCATACGCTTGCCCTGAACAACTAAATCATGTTCCTCGGTCACTAACTTAAGTTTTCCGGCTATCTCTTCCAAAGGCGCCGAGGATATTTCATTTCCTTTCAGAGTCACCATACGCCCGAACCGCGCTCCTGCAATCAGCTCCGTAGCATGACCTCCCATGCGGGTCGACAGATTACGGTCGAAAGGCGTAGGCGAACCTCCACGCTGAATATACCCCAGAACGGTTTCACGCGTCTCAATACCCGTTTCGTATTCAATCTCCTGCGCGATATACTCAGCGGCACGCTTCCTGCCGTCAGTCTGGATGCCCTCCGCCACCACTACGATAGAATAAGGCTTCCCTCTTTTCAAGCGGTTCAGGATTGTATCTCCGATATTATGGATATTATAGGAAAGTTCGGGAATCAGGATCACATCGCCTCCTCCCGCCATGCCGGAATACAATGCAATCCACCCGGCTTTGTGTCCCATTACCTCTATCACCATCACCCGTTTGTGCGAACTGGCAGTGGAGTGAAGCCGGTCTATGGCATCCGTAGCGATGCTGACGGCAGAGTCAAAGCCGAAGGAGAAATCAGTCCCCCAAATATCATTATCGATGGTCTTGGGAACGGAAACGATGTTCAGTCCTCTGGCAGCCAGTTTTGCAGCGGTTTTCTGCGTACCGTTACCGCCAATGCACACAATACAGTCCAGCCCCAGTTCTTTGACGTTCTTCTCTATCAAAGCAGGTTTATCCACATCGGACACCACTCCATGCTTCTTGAACGGCTTTTCGCGGGAGGTTCCCAGCATTGTACCGCCCAGGTTCAGCAATCCCGACAAGGACTTATCCGTAAACGACTCCACATCTTTTGTCAATAATCCTTGAAAGCCGCTGTGAATACCTATCACCTCCATTCCATAGTGGTTGATAGCGGTTTTGCATACGCCACGAATAGTCGCATTGATACCGGGACAGTCCCCGCCTGAAGTCAAAATACCGATTCTCATAATGTTTTAGTTTAAATTACGGTTCTTTTCTCCTATACGGACGTAAAGATAGAAAAAAAGAGAAAAAAAGATAGAGATGCCGATAAATAAGATTACTTTTGCGCATTAAATACAGATTTCAATAAGAACGATGAATATTACAAAATTTCTGAACAAAGTATACTTCGCCCCCCGCCTGAAAGAAATCGAACGATACACCGACCATGCAAGCGAACTGCAGGCAGGCGTCATGCACCGCCTGATACGTATGGCCGCCAATACGGAATGGGGCAAGAAATACGATTACGCTTCCATCCGTACTTATGAAGATTTCAAGAAACGTCTTCCCATACAAACCTACGAAGAGATCAAGCCTTACGTAGCCCGTCTGCGGGCCGGCGAGCAGAACCTGCTATGGCCCTCGGAAATACGCTGGTTTGCCAAGTCTTCGGGAACAACCAATGATAAAGACAAATTCCTGCCGGTCAGCAAAGAGTCCCTGCAGGACACCCACTATCAGGCGGCAAAGACGCCGTCGCCATCTATCTGGGGCAGAACCCGGAAAGCCGCTTCTTCTCAGGGAAAGGCTCATTCTCGGCGGCAGCCACAGCCCGAACCTGAATTCCAACCACAGTCTGGTGGGCGATTTATCCGCCATACTGATACAGAATGTACACCCGCTGGTGAATTACATCCGCGTGCCGAGCAAGAAGATCGCCCTGATGAGTGATTTTGAGTCCAAGATGGAAGCAATAGCCAACAGCACGCTCCACACCAATGTCACCAACCTCTCGGGAGTGCCCTCCTGGATGCTGGTGCTCATCAAACACATACTGGAGAAAACCGGCAAGCAGTCGCTGGAAGAAGTATGGCCCAATCTGGAAGTATTCTTCCATGGCGGAGTAGCTTTCACTCCTTACCGGGAGCAATATAAGCAAATCATCAAAAGTTCCAAGATGCATTATGTGGAAACGTACAATGCATCCGAAGGCTATTTCGGCACGCAAAACGACCCGAACGACCCTGCCATGCTGCTGATGATTGACTACGGCATCTTCTATGAATTCATTCCCCTGGAAGATGTCGGCAAGGAGAATCCGCGCATCTGTTGTCTGGAAGAGGTAGAGCTGAACAAGAACTACGCAATGGTCATCTCCACTTCCGCCGGACTATGGCGTTATATGATCGGGGACACAGTGAAGTTCACCGGCAACCGCCCCTACAAATTTGTCATTACCGGCCGCACGAAGCACTTCATCAACGCTTTTGGCGAAGAGCTGATTGTGGAGAATGCCGAGAAAGGCCTGAACAAAGCCTGTGCAGCCACCGGAGCGCAGATCATAGACTATTCCGCAGCTCCTGTCTTTATGGACGAGCACGCCAAATGCCGCCACCAGTGGCTGGTTGAGTTCGCCCGGATGCCGGATAGCCTGGAGAAGTTTGCCAAGATACTGGACGACACTCTCAAAGAAGTAAATTCCGACTATGAGGCCAAACGGCAAAACGACCTGGCCTTACAGCGTTGGAGATAATCGTGGCCCGCAAGAACCTGTTCCACGACTGGCTGGACAGCAAAGGCAAACTCGGCGGACAGCACAAGGTTCCCCGCCTCAGCAATACAAGAGAGTACATCGAGGAAATGCTGAAACTGAATTTCAAAGAATGATACCACCGCCCAACAGCAAGCCGTCCGCATCATAGAAAGCGGCGGCCTGCCCCGGAGCGATAGCCTCCAAAGGCTCCAGCAACGACACCCTCAGGCATCCGTCCGCCATCAGAGCCACCCTGCAATGGTTCGCCTGCTTGCGATAGCGTATCTTCACGATGACCGTTTCCATGCCCAACACCCGTTGCTCACTGACGAGGTTCCAGTCTTTCAGCAGCATTTCGTCCTTATACAGAGAAGCGAGCGGTGCAAGTACCACCTCGTTCGTCGCTGTCCTGACTTCCTTCACAAATACGGCACGATTGAGATGAATCCCCAGCCCGCGCCGTTGGCCTATCGTATAAAAGGGATACCCCTCGTGGCTGCCCAATATTTCCCCCTTTTCACCGATAAAAAGCCCCTTTCCCGGCAACCGCTCCGCAGGGACTTCACGCTTCAGGAAAGAACGGTAATCCAACGGGCAGAAGCATACCCCTATACTGTCCTTCTTGGAGGCGACACGCGCAAACCCACGCCCGGCAGCATAGGCGCGCGCTTCCTCTTTCGTCACATCCCCCATCGGGAGCAACATGCGCTGCAAGATGTCCTGTTTCAATCCCCACAAAAAGAAAGTCTGGTCCTTGTCCCTGTCCAATGCCGGAGCGATATAACATTGTTCTCCCAAGAGGGCTTTACGCGCATAATGCCCGGTGGAAATCCAATAAATCCCCTTTTCATCGGCTATTCTTGCCAGAAGCGCCCATTTCAGTTCATTGTTGCAGAGCGTGCAGGGGACAGGAGTATGCCCCGCCAGGTATTCATCGATAAAGTAGCGGATGATGCGTTCGCGGAAAAGCTCCCGCGCATCGTATGTGACATGCTCAATGCCCAGCCTCGCAGTCAATGCACGCGCATCGTCCAAATACTCCGTCCTGCCGTCCACCTCGTAAAAACGGAAAGTAACTCCCGTCACCTCATAACCGGCATCCTGCAGTCTCATGGCAGCCACAGAGCTGTCCGTACCGCCGCTCATTCCCAATAACACACGTTCTTTTGACTTCATGCCGCAAAAATAGTATTTCATCCTGAGAAAACCCTATCTTTGCCACCACCAAAAGAAAACATCATGGAAAACTTCAACTACCAATCCGCCCCCTTCCACTACCTGCACTGTCTCAATCCCTCCTGCGCCCGGAGCGCAAGCTGCCTGCGCCATCTCGCCGCACAGCATGTTCCTGCCGAAGTGACACACATCATGGCGGTGAATCCCGCCAACTATCCCGCAGAAGCCGACCGGTGCGCCTACTTCCGCAGCACCGAGAAACAGCGTTATGCCTGGGGCATCAGCAGTCTTTTCGACAACATCCCCTACAAAAAAGCGGTGTATCTGAAGCGGAAGATACACGAGCTTTATCCCCGCACCACCTACTACCGTATTCTGCATCAGGAACGCGCACTCTCGCCCGGGGAGCAAGAAGAGATCGCCGCACTGTTTCTTCAGACAGGCATCGACGAAGTCCCCGTTTTCGACAGGTACACCGATGAGTACAACTGGGACGAGCAGCACACGCCCAAAGGCAACGCCGCTCCGTAACTTGCTGAGTGGATGAATGATTGATGTCCCACCGCCGACGGTCATAGTGGGACATCCTTTCAGTCGTATTGGGAACACGTTTCAGTCGTAATGAGAGCCCCGTTCAGTCGTATTGGGAACATGCCTCTCCCGCGGTGGGAACATATCTCTGCACATCGGCCTATTATAATATTTCGCACACAGGGCTGTTATATTCATAGAAATTCCGTAACTTTGTGCTTCGTAATGAACTAAAAGACAAACGTTATGGAACAACAACTGACCATTTACAACACCTTAGATAGAAAAAAGGAGTTATTCGTACCCCTGCACGCCCCTCATGTGGCATGTACGTCTGCGGACCGACCGTCTATGGCGACCCGCACTTGGGACACGCACGTCCGGCCATAACTTTCGACCTGCTTTTCCGCTATCTCACGCATATCGGCTACAAAGTACGCTACGTGCGCAATATCACCGATGTGGGGCATTTGGAACATGATGCCGACGACGGCGAAGACAAGATAGCCAAGAAAGCCCGTCTGGAACAACTCGAACCTATGGAGGTGGCGCAGTACTACATCAACCGTTACCACCAGGCAATGGACGCACTGAACGTCCTTTCGCCCAGCATCGAGCCGCATGCCAGCGGCCATATCATTGAGCAGATAGCACTCGTGAAGGAAATCATGAAGAACGGATATGCCTATGAGAGTGAAGGTTCCGTCTACTTCGACGTGGCCAAATACAATAAAGACCACCATTACGGCAAACTCTCCGGCCGCAATCTGGACGATGTGCTCAACACCTCCCGCGAGCTGGACGGACAGAGCGAAAAGCATAACCCCGCCGACTTCGCCCTCTGGAAATGTGCGCAGCCCGAACATATCATGCGCTGGCCCAGCCCATGGAGCGACGGTTTCCCCGGCTGGCACGCAGAATGTACGGCCATGGGCAAAAAATACCTCGGCGAGAACTTCGACATACATGGCGGCGGCATGGACCTTATCTTCCCGCACCACGAATGTGAGATTGCACAATCCGTAGCCTCACAAGGTCACGACATGGTGCACTACTGGATGCACAACAACATGCTGACTGTGAACGGACAGAAAATGGGCAAGAGCTACGGCAACTTCATCACCCTGGAAGAGCTGTTCACCGGCACGCACCCCATGCTGGAACAAGCATACAGCCCGATGACCATCCGCTTCTTCACCTTGCAGGCGCACTACCGCAGCACGGTGGACTTCAGCAACGAAGCCCTGCAAGCCGCCGAAAAGGGTCTGGCCAGACTGATGGATGCCGTACATGGACTGGACAAGATTACACCGGCAGCAACCTCTACGGTAGATGCGAAAGCCTGCGTGCCAAGTGCTACGAAGCCATGAACGACGACCTGAACTCTCCGATCGTCATCGCCCACCTCTTTGAAGGCGCCAAAATGGTGAACAACATCCTCGCCGGAAACGACACCATTGCCGCCGAAGACCTGAAAGAGCTGAAAGAGACATTCCACCTCTTCTGCTTCGATATTCTGGGACTGAAGGAAGACAACGCCTCCAATGCCGAACGCGAAGCCGCCTTCGGAAAAGTGGTGGACATGCTGCTGGAAGAACGCATGAAGGCCAAAGCCAACAAAGACTGGGCCACCAGCGACAAGATACGCAACGAACTGACTGCCCTGGGATTTGAAATCAAGGACGGCAAGGACGGATGCGAATGGAAGCTGAACAAATAAGCGCCCCGAAAGCGGAAAGCATATAATAAGGGTGTGTCACAGAGCACTCCGGTGCAACAGTCATCATCCTTATTCACCGTACGGTATCATATCGGACAGGATGCGTTCCCTATACCAAGGGTCGTCAATCTCCTTCAGCACCTTCCCCATTTCGGCACACAGTCCGTCCACAACATCCTTATTCTCCTCCAACGGGAGGTTATTCATCTGGTACGGATCGTTCCTGTCATCAAACAGCAGGCTCTTCACGAGCTTCCGGCTGTCGCGGTCTATATAGAGCGCCAGCGTATAATGGGCCGACTTGAATCCGCGCGATGCGGGAAAATAAGAACGGATTTTGCCGTCCGCATCCTTCTCTCCGTCCAGGTTCTGGATATAAAGAGCACCCGTAGGACGTACCACATCGGCCTTTTCGTCCAAGAACAGCGGGGCATAGTTATGTCCCTGCACAGTCGCAGGTATGGAACCGGACAGTCCCGCCAATCCCAGCAAGGTGGGCATGATGTCCGGCGAGGAAAGCATCAGGTCGTCCAAACGTGGCTTGATCTTACCGGGGAAGCGGACGATGAAAGGTACATTCATGGACTCGGAGAACGGAGAGTTCTTCGGATCATCCGTATGCTGGCTGCACATCGTTTCACCATGATCGGAAGAGAAAACAACGATTGTATTCTCATCCAGCCCCAGCTCCTCCAAAGCATCGAGTATCTGCCCGAAAGCGCGGTCAACGCCCGTAACCGAAGCAAAGTAGTAACGCGCACTCTCCGCCTTTGCCATTTCCGGATCGGCGTTGGGACGGATCAGCAGACTGTCCAACGGCCGGTCTTTGTAGAGGTTGAAGTCCTGCTCCATACAGTCGTCCAACGAACGGTACGGACTATGCGGCGGGTTCATACCTACCATGATGAAAAACGGCTTTTTCGGGTCGCGCACATTACCCTCATTCCTCAGATAGGAGACAACCTTGCCTGCCTCGTGCAACGGAGACCATTCGTGCGGGTCGTGGCGTTTGCCGTCCGTATCCCAGTAATGGGGGTTCTTATGCTCATCGAATGTGCCGTAGGAGTACCAGTAATTAAATCCATGACGGCGCTCTTTCGGTGTGTAAGCGTCCCATGCCGGTATGCGGTCTTCCACATATTTCCCCGGCCGCTGGGGGTCGTTGGGAGTAGGAAAGTCGGTGTGCAGCTTGCCGAAGTAGGCACAATCGTAACCCGCACCGCTGAACACGTCGCTCACGCAATCCACATCCGCACGCAATGAACTGATAGGACGGTTGGAGTTGCAGTTCAAAGGGACGCCGCTTTTGTTGGGATACATTCCGGTCAACAACGAACCCCGGTGCGGGCTACTCAGCGGACAGTTGCTCATGGCGGAAGTCAGCACCATGGACTCCCTCGCAAAATCATTCAGACGAGGGGTATGCACCGGGTCATTCCGGAAGTTCACCCGCTCACGAAAACCTTCCTGACCCCAAAATTCCATTGCCTGGTTACGATACTGGTCGGGAAAGACATAAATCACATTGGGTTGTCGGGCTTGTCCGCCCTGTGGACTTGCAACCCTGCAAGGCGAACAACCCTAAACCACCTAACAATATATTCAACCGGTTTTTCATTTCTCCAAGTCTCTTTTACGCATTAAAGCCTCCAAAAAGTAATAGTCGGCATAGTTCAGAGGCACATTAATTTCCGCACCATGAGGAATACTGCCTACCGAATGCATCAGGATGAAGTTGCCGTTAGTCCCCACCTCGGCACGATAGGCCGGAGAAGCAAGGCTCTCCATAATCTTGTCCGCCTTTTCTTTATATCCCTTGCCCGGAATATAGGTGCTCAGCTCATAGAGGCAGAAGCCGTACATGCAGCGGCGGAAGCATCACGAGGTTCGTCAGGAATCTTGGGAGCATCGAAGTCCCAGTAGGAACCAGATCTTCCGGAAGATTCTTGTTATTAAAGATAAAGCCGTATATTTTTTCAGCCTGCTCCAAGTACTTGACATCGTGCGTATAGCGGTAACACATCGTGTAGCCGTACAGAGCCCATGCCTGCCCGCGAGCCCAAGCCGACTCATCGGCATAGCCCTGCGCCGTCTGCTTCTTGCGGACTTCACCCGTTTCCGGATCGTAATCCACTACGTGGTAACAACTGTTATCCGCCCGGAAATGATTCGCCATCGTAGTGTCGGCGTGTTTTCTGGCTATATCATAGAAAGTAGAGTCGCCCGATAGTCTGGTGGCCTCAAACATCAGTTCAAGATTCATCATATTATCAATGATGACCGGGCATTTCCAGCCGCGTTTCGCCTGCCAGCCTTATCGGCATCCCAAGACTGAATGACTCCCGGATTCGGACGGAAACGGGTGGACAATGACCGGGCCGTCTGGATTATTACGGGCTTGTACTCTTCTTTATTGGCAAAACGGTATCCGTTCAGATAACTGGAACCGATCATAAAACCTACGTCGTGATGCCAAGTCAGGTATTGCACAGAGTCCAGCGCTTCCGTATATTTCTCTGCCAGCGGCAACCACTTCTTGTCACCGGTCAGTTCATACGTATACCATATATTACCGGGAAAGAAACCCGAACACCAGTCATCAATGGGAATATAATGAATATTTCCCTCCTCATCAATAGTACGCGGGTTGAGGATTTCACCGGATTTCTCAATAATATCGGTCTGAAGCGTTTCCTGCGCCACCGCATTATCAATATTCTCCTGTATAAAGTCGTTTGCAGACTGCTTTTGTCCTACACAACCTGCCAAAACAAAAAGGGAAATGCCCAATGTAGTAAGAGCTGTTTTCATAAGTAAGGGATTTATTTATTAATATTGTCGATTTTTCGACTGCAAATGTAGCGCGGCCCTTAGAAAATAACCCGCCTAAATTATCCAATTAAAGGCTAAAATATTACATTTGCGTCCAAAACAACCGGTTTTCCTTTGATAACAATCATAAATTGTAACCATTAATCATCAAAGCAATATGACTCCACAGGAATTTTTCAAGAAAGACCGCTTCGCCGACAATGTTGGCGTGGAATTGATAGAAATAAAAGAAGGGTATGGCAAAGCACGTCTGGTCATTACGGAAGAGCACCTCAATGCCGGCAACCGCACCCAGGGCGGAGCCCTCTTTACGCTGGCCGACCTTGCTTTGGCAGCCGCCGCCAACTCCCATGGCACACTCGCCTTCTCGCTCTCTTCCAACATCACATTCCTGCGCAGCAGCGGTCCCGGAGACACGCTGTATGCCGAAGCCCGCGAACGGTATGCCGGACGCAGCACCGGATATTACCAGATTGACATCACCAACCAAAAAGGAGAGCTGGTAGCCACATTCGAATCCAGCGTTTTCAGAAAAGGGGATGCACTGCCGTTTGCCGTTCCCCTTTAGGAAGGCCGGGGTTACTTTTCCACTACGGATGTCATCGGGTAGCGGTTTCCCCTCACGCTCTTGAAAAAGGCTTTCGCAGAGCCAAAGTTCAGATACATATCCAAACGTATGGGAAGGTGGTTCTTGTCATCGGAAACAAAGAAAGTGATCACCTCTTTCTCTTTCCCTTTCTTGTATTCCACAAAAGAGAATACAAGACAGCGATAGATGGTGTCATTATTCGCCTCTATCTCCTCCTTGCCGCGATAAATCAGGGTCTGCTCTTCCACTCTGCGCCCCGTTGCCATGGGAAAAAGTATCTTCTCCCCGACTTTGTAATCGCGGGGATCGTAGGAACGCGCCTGTGCCAAGATGCTCAACATGTCGAAAATGCAACGGCTGTCGCTATATTCCATTTCCTGCGGTTCGCGCACTGGGTTGTGCCACGTTCGTTTCTGCTTTACGGTAGCCACACCGTCATTATAGGAAAACCACGCCTCATCCACCGTATAACGCTTCCCTTCCTCGGCAGCCTTACGGAAATAGAGCGGTTCGAGCTTGTCACTGACATAGCAGGTCAACGTATCGCGCATCTTAAAGAAAAAATCAGTTTTCTTGCTGCCCACAGAGAGAAGATTGAAACGATATGCAGGCTTGGAATGATAGGTAGTGCATTCGTGGTCAAACTTGCCAGTCCCACTTTCTTCCAGATAAATTTCCAGTTAAAATATAAATCATACATGACATGCTCACCCGACTGGAATGCTTCATTCTTTGCCACACACTGGGCCTGCACAGGCATCGTGCCGCCCACGCCAATAAAACGCCCCGCCAAGCAAAAGCAGGCCAATGCCCGCTTCTTTTTAGTAACTGTATCCCCTGCCGCTGTTGCGGTTGCTGTCATTGTTGCGATTATTCCGGCTATTTTTCTTTTTCT
>ENA-OQLB01000189-OQLB01000189.1-human-gut-metagenome-genome-assembly--contig:-NODE-189-length-36326-cov-4.370922_pt1 | contig 36326 bp, 42 predicted proteins | sample MGYA00242656_ERZ504813 | MGnify/ENA primary metagenome ERZ504813 (study PRJEB26092, sample SAMD00036388) | human gut metagenome | host: Homo sapiens | study: EMG produced TPA metagenomics assembly of... | reverse complement strand
ATGCGGTGGAAACGGGAAAGAGGGGAGCGGTTGTAGCGCATATTCCATTAACGGAGAGATAGAAAACGTGGAATGGCTGCCGGGAGCAATCGTTCTTTTGACGCAAGATGAATTGAAAGAACTTGACACAAATTCCCCCTTAGTAAATGCTCCACAAAATTACAGTAAAACGTCCGCGGAATTTTACTATAATTCTACAAGAATTTTAGTAAAATTCCCTCAGAATTTATTAATGCTCTTCCGCCTCTATTGAAGGGCGTTGCCAGCTCTTACCTGTCTATTTCTCCAATTTTGACATTACAACAATGCTGCCTGTCGCCGGAACTCGGCACAGACTACTGCGGTAGCAATAGCAACATTCAAAGATTCGGAAGTTTCACGTGTCGACGGATAATTGGGAATATAAAGTTTCCGGTTGATAAGTTGCTTCACCTCATTCCCTATGCCGTTGCCCTCATTCCCCATAACTATCAGTCCATGGGCAGAGAGTGGTTGCGTGTACATATTTTCTCCGTCCAGGAAAGTGCCGTATACCGGTATGTCTTTCAAAGAGCCAATCAGCCCGGGCAGGGAAGTATAATGCAGTTTCACCCTTGCTATGCCCCCATAGTGGCCTGTATGGTTTTGGGATTGTAGGCATCCACGGTGTTGGGCGAGCAGAAGATATGTTCTATTCCAAACCAATCGGCCAGCCGGATTATGGTTCCCAGATTACCGGGATCCTGCACGTCATCCAGCGCCAGACAAAGGGAGTGGGCTACAACGGAAGCATCCATTACTTCATCCGGCTGTTCAAAAACAGCGAGCACCTGTTGGGGAGTTTTCAAAAGACTGGCGCATGAGAGTTCTTTTTCGGAGACTTCGGTTATGTCTTCCACCGGCAGCTGCCGGTGTGCGGAAAGCCATTCAGCGGTTGCAATCAGGAAGCGGCAACGGAAATGCCCCAATAAATCGCCTACCAGCTTCGGACCCTCTGCCAGAAACACTTTATCAGCCTTGCGGTTCTTCTTCAACTCCAATGAACGGATATATTTAATACGATTCTTACTTAGTGCCATAAGTTGTTTGGTTTTATTTGGCAAAAGTACACGATTATTTCTATATTTGCAGTAATTTATGCGCAATTAATAATCCAGTATGAAGAAAGGCTTTCGCTACGCACTATTTGCTACCGCCATACTTTTATTAGCTTCATGTTCTGCCACGAAATATGTGCCGGAAGGTTCATATTTATTGGACGAGGTGCGCATACAAACGGACAACAGGGAAATCAAACCTTCCAGCCTCTCGATGTATGTCCGTCAAAATCCGAATTCCAAATGGTTCAGCCTGATAAAGACACAGTTGTACGTCTATAACTGGTCGGGGAGGGATTCTGCAAGTTGGATAAACCGCACTTTACGAAGAATGGGAGATGCTCCGGTCATATATAAAGAAGAAGAAACGGAACGCTCCAGTGAGGAAATGACAAAGGCCATGCAAAATATGGGCTATATGGGAGCAGTTGTAGAACCTGTCACGCACATAAAAAAGAAGAAGCTGAAACTGACTTATAAGGTTTCCAGCGGAAAGCCCTACAAGATACGTTCCCTCAAATATGACATCAAGGATGAGAAAATCAGAGAATACATGCGGCAGGATTCGGCAGATACCTATTTGACGGAAGGCATGTATTTCGATGTAAATCGCCTGGATGCAGAACGGCAGCGCATTACGGACAACCTGCTTCGCAACGGATATTATAAATTTAATAAAGAATATATCTCCTATACGGCAGATACGGTGAGGAACACTTATCAGGTGGATGTTACTATGCACTTGGCGCCGTTTCGACAGCATAATGACAATACTCCGCAAAATCATCGCCAGTATTACATCAATAAGGTGAACTTCATTACGGACTATAATGTATTGGAGTCATCCGCCTTGAGCAGCATAGAAATAAACGACTCCATACATTACAAGGGTTTCCCCATATACTATAAGGACAAACTCTATCTGCGTCCGAAAGTCCTGACGAATAACCTGCGCATTACGCCGGGAAGTTTGTACAACGAACCGGACGTACAGCGGACATACTCCAATTTCGGACGTTTGCAGGCTTTGAAATATACTAATATCCGCTTTTTCGAGACACAGGTTGGCGATACTTCCAAACTGAATGCTTACGTAATGCTGACAAAGAGTAAGTACCAGTCGGTATCGTTCGAGTTGGAAGGAACCAATTCTGCCGGAGACTTGGGGGCGGCAGCATCGGTATCGTTCCAGAACAGGAATATGTTCAAAGGTTCTGAAACTTTTATGATAAAACTACGTGGCGCTTACGAAGCGGTATCAGGTCTGCAAGGCGGCTATAACCACGAGGATTACACTGAATTGGGGGCAGAGGCGACGATCAACTTCCCGCGTTTCCTTTTTCCTTTCCTGTCCAACGATTTCCGTCGGAAGATACGTGCCACTACGGAGTTCGGCGTGCAGTATAATTATCAGATACGACCGGAGTTTTCGCGTATCATCGCTTCTGCAATTGGAGCTATAAGTGGGGATTGCAACGCCAGCGTGCACAGCACCGCATCGACCTGTTGGACATAAACTATCTCTACATGCCTTCCATTTCACAGGAGTTTCGTGACAAATACCTGAACAACGAACAGAATTATATCTTAAAATACAACTATGACGACCGCCTGATTGTCCGCACAGGATACAGCTACACGTACAATAGCGCAGGGCAGGCATTGATGAATAATACAATAATCGGCAACTCGTATTCCATTCGCGTTAATTTTGAGTCAGCAGGTAATCTTCTGTATGCAGTTGCCAAAATGGCTGATATGAAAAAGAATGAAGACGGGGAGTATTCATTGCTAAGTATCCCATTCGCACAATATATAAAGGGAGATTTTGATTTTGCCAAGAACATAGTCATCGACAATCGCAACTCCATCGCATTCCATGTAGGGGCAGGGATAGCCGTACCATACGGCAATGCAACCATTGTGCCTTTTGAGAAGCGTTACTTCTCCGGTGGCGCCAACAGTGTACGCGGCTGGTCGGTACGTGACTTAGGTCCGGGCGTTTTTCCCGGTGACGGAAATTTCATGAATCAGTCGGGGGATGTTAAGTTGGATGCAAGTGTCGAGTACCGTACACGTCTTTTCTGGAAATTCAGAGGAGCAGTCTTTGTGGATGCGGGTAACATTTGGACGCTGCGTGATTACAAAGATCAGCCGGGCGGCAAATTTGAATTCAACAAATTCTATAAGCAGATAGCAGTGGCCTACGGGTTGGGCCTGCGGTTGGATTTGGACTTCTTTGTCCTGCGTTTTGACGGCGGCATGAAAGCTATCAATCCTGTGTTCAGTAACAGGAAAGAACATTTCCCTATTATACATCCCAAATTCAGTCGTGATTTTGCTTTCCACTTTGCTGTGGGATATCCATTCTAAAACAGTAAAGGCTACGCGCGGTTTCTTTGGAAACATTGCGCGTAGCCTTTCTATTTAGTTCTTAATTTTCAATCCTCAACGTGCTGCGTAATAGGTGTTGACCATAGTTGCCTGACGAGCAGCAGAAATACCTTGAGCATCCAAAGTGACAGTCATATCCTCACCATTGGGCAAAGTGATCTGTGCCGTACCGTCGTTATTCATCTGCAGGAGTTCGGTGCTTACACCGTCTGCTACGACATTCCAAGTATTCATGTCTTTATCGTAAATCAACTCCATAGATGCAGTTTCGCCCTCTTTCGTGATAGAATAACCGTTTTCAAGGGTTTCTACCAAGTAGTTTCCGTTTTCGCCTTTCACTTTCTTAACATCACCGACACTTGCCATCGGGTTGCTGCCACTCCAGAATTCAATGGAGTTGATGACCAAAGCATCTGCCAAATAGCATACGCCATACACCGGAATGATATTGAATGCCAGAAAAACAAGTTCATTGACAAATTTATTGCCAATGCCCTGGTTCCAATTCAACAGTTTGCTATGCAAACCGAAAGAACCGATACATGAACTAAAAAGGAAAGCACCGCATACCATTACAGTTGCAGCCAATTTCAAATTGAACTTTTTCATAATCACTTTCTTTTATTTTTTACTATATTTTGTTAAGGTTGTATTTAACCAGCCTTTTTAGATTAGTGCAAATATAGCCATTTTTATAAAAGAACACAAAAAAAGCCGTAAAAAATTACACTTTGTAAGACAAAAGAGCCGTATCTGTCTCTATTTGCGAAAAAGGGATTTGGAAATCCAACGGTCTACCGCGAATTTACCCGGTCCTACAATGTACATCAGCACAAATACCACTAAGTAAACAAATGCAAGTTCCTTTACTGCAAACGGGTCATCGGCATGGACTATGAAAAAAGCCACACACATTGTAAATATCATGGGAATCATAGCCAGCCTGTACAGAAAACCTATGATGAACGCCATTGAACAGGCCAGCTCGCCGAATATAGCCAACCCCAGGGAAAGAGGGCTGCCAATACCGAGAGGATCGGGAAATACGGCTGAAAGTTCCTGATAGTTTGCCCACTTATCGATGCCATGATTCATGAGCATAACACCAAATACAACTCTAACTATTAATAATATGACAGATATGAAAGTGCCGTCCGGCTTGACAGGAAATAAAAATCGTTTTAACATAATTGTTCGTCTTTTTAAGTTGATATGTATTCTTAACAAATAAGAATGAATAAATGTTTACTCCCGTTTCAAAGGCTTGATGATAATCCGCAATGAAGGGTCATAGGTGAAATAGCTCCACATCCAGTCCACAAATATAAAAAGCCGGTTCTTTACACCTACAATGCTCATCAAATGAACAAACAGCCACACTGCCCATGCCGGAAAACCGCCAAAACGCAGTTTCTTTAACTCTACAACGGCATGGTTGCGCCCGATAGTAGCCATAGAGCCTTTATTGCGATATATAAAGGGCTGCAAAGGCAAGCCTTGCTCCATACGCTGTAAGTTGACGATTAAATTTCTTGCTTGTTGAATAGCCGGCTGAACCACTTGTGGATGCCCCTTAGGGTAAGCATCGGAAGACATTAAGGCGGTATCACCGATGGCAAAGATATTGGAGTACTCACACAAGCGGTTATAACTGTCCACTTTCAAGCGGTTTCCCGGTCCGTATGCTTCGGAAGGTAATCCTTGCAGACTGTTGGCTTTTACACCCGCCACCCAGAATACATTTTTCGTATCAATAACCGGCCCCTCACTCAACACAAGCTCATTGCCTTCATAGTTGATGACCCTTGCATTCAGTTTAACCTCTACGTTCCGTTTTCCCAAATATTCCATTACCTCCCGGGAGGATTTCTCCGAAAAAGCAGACAAGAGGCGAGGAGCGCCGTCTATGAGGATTATACGCATTTCATTGATGTTCAAGTCCGGATAATCTTGCGGAAGAACAAACTTTCGCATTTCTGCCAAAGCACCTGCCAGTTCTATGCCCGTAGCCCCGCCGCCTACTATGGCAAAAGTCATCAGACGCTTGCGCTCTTCTTCATTTCCGGTGTTTTGGGCCTGTTCAAAACTATCCAGAATTTGATTACGATTGAACAGGGCTTCCGATGTATTCTTTAAGGCCATAGTCTGTTTAGCCATGTCATTGTTGCCGAAATAATTCGTATCACATCCGGTAGCAATTACCAGATAGTCATAAGCCAACGTACCAATGGAAGTCTCCAGTAAGTTATTTTCCGGCATAACGCGTTGTGCTTCACAAATACGTATATGGAAATGCTCTCTTTTCTTAAAGATTTTGCGGTAGGGAAAGGAAATGGCACTCGGCTCAATACCTGCCGTAGCCACCTGATAAAGTAAAGGTTGAAAAATATGGTGGTTGTTCTTATCCAATAGGACAATCTGATATTTATCGCTCTTCAGTTTCCTTGCCAGTTTCAGCCCTCCAAAACCGCCTCCCACAATGACCAGTCGTTTGCGGCCCTCTTTGTCGGGAATATCCATTGCTGTTTTCATATCTCAAGTTGTTCTTGGTTCATTATAAAGAAACACAGAGGATTAAGGAATGTTCTGTTGATGCCCAAGTTAAAATATTCTAAGGAAATAACAGACATTAAATAGGAAGAAAGGAAAACAAAAAGCTTTGTAACATTGTTGTAACATGAATTATTTACAACTAACTTTGTCACGAAGTTTTCTTAGTATTGGAGAATGAGCACTGATTTGAAAACATGGCTATCATCATTAATCTTGTTGGTGACTGTAACCGCTGTTCATGCACAAACACGCTTGGCAGAAGTACATACTTCGGCCGGTACGGATTCTGTCACCGTCCTTGATTCGGCTTCTGCCAAACGGAGTTTTTTCAAGAAGTTCTTGGACTACTTCAATGACGCCAATAAAGAGAAGAAGAATAAAAAATTCGATTTTAGCATTATCGGTGGACCTCATTACTCCAGTGATACCAAATTGGGATTGGGGTTGGTGGCTGCCGGGCTTTATCGCACCGACCGTAACGATACGATTCTTCCGCCCTCCAATATTTCGCTGTATGGAGATGTTTCTACGGTAGGCTTTTATCTGTTGGGAATACGCGGGACGCATCTGTTTCCTCGTGACAAATATCGCTTGAATTATAATTTATATTTCTACTCCTTTCCGAGTTTATATTGGGGAAAAGGGTATGATAACGGAGTTAATAATGCCAATGAAAGCGATTATGACCGTTTTCAGGCGCAGATGAAAGTGGATTTTATGTTCCGGCTGGCACGCAACTTCTATGTGGGCCCTATGGCAGTGTTTGACTACATATATGGGCACAATATTGAAAAACCTGAATTGTGGGAAGGTATGAACGCACGCACCACAAATTTCAGTCTTGGGTTGTCACTGCTTTATGATTCGCGCGACTTTCTGACAAATGCATACAAAGGGTACTATCTTAGAATAGACCAACGTTTCAGTCCCGCCTTCTTAGGAAACAAATATGCCTTCAGCAGTACGGAACTGGATACGAGATATTATCATGAGGTGTGGAAAGGCGGCGTTTTGGCCGGACAGTTCCACACTCTGCTGAATTACGGGAATCCTCCCTGGGGCCTGATGGCAATTTTAGGCAGTTCGTATTCCATGCGTGGCTATTATGAAGGACGCTATCGTGACAAATGTGTCATGGATGCCCAAATAGAGCTTCGCCAACATGTCTGGAAACGGAATGGAGTGGCCGTATGGGTGGGGGCGGGAACTGTTTTTCCAAGGTTCTCAGAATTTGACATGAAACATATTCTTCCCAATTACGGTTTCGGTTATCGCTGGGAATTTAAAAAGAGAGTAAATGTACGTTTAGATTTAGGGTTTGGCAAACACCAGACAGGATTTATATTCAATATCAATGAAGCCTTTTAAAGAAATCAAGAAATGGTTTGAAAATCAAGAGAACTTGTTTTACTTGTTCCTGATAATTTTGATAGTACCCAATGTTGTACTATGTTTTACGGAGCCTATGCCGATTGTAGCAAAGGTATGCAATGTGTTGTTGCCATTTTCCATATATTATATGGTGATGAGTTGGTCGAGAAACTGCGGCAGGACTTTCTGGATATTGTTTCCTTTTTTGTTTTTCGGAGCATTCCAGATTGTGTTGTTATATCTCTTCGGACAGTCCATTATTGCAGTGGATATGTTTCTCAACCTGGTAACAACCAATTCCAGCGAAGCCTTGGAGTTGCTGGACAACCTGATACCGGCTATTGTTATTGTAGTGCTGTTATATATTCCGGCATTGGCAGTGGCGACGGTATCTGTCATCAAAAAACGGGAATTGCCGGAGCTGTTTATCCACAGAGAGCGTAAGCGCGCCCGATTAGCAATGATTGCCGGGGTTTTGTCATTGGGAGCTGCCTATCTGTTTGACTCCCGCTATGAACTGAAATCGGATTTATACCCGGCCAATGTGTGTTATAACGTTGCACTCGCCTTTCAACGCACTGCACAGACACAGAGCTATGCAAAAACATCGAAAGATTTCACATTCCAAGCTAAATCCGTTCATCCCCAAAAGAATAGGGAAGTCTATGTTATGGTTATTGGGGAAACGTCCCGTTCGGCTAATTGGTCGATTTATGGTTATAATCGCGAAACGAACCCCAAACTGTCAAAGGTAAAGGGACTAACAGCTTTCTGCCACGTCCTGACCGAATCCAATACTACACATAAAAGTGTACCTATGCTGATGTCTTCGGTTTCGGCACATGACTTCAATTCCATTTATCAACAGAAAAGTATCATTACAGCATTCAAAGAAGCAGGCTATCAGACAGCTTTCTTCTCCAACCAGCGCTATAACCATTCTTTCATTGATTTTTTCGGAAAAGAAGCTGATACATGCAATTTTATCAAAGAAAATGTGAAGCATGCCAACTACAATCCTTCCGACGATGAGCTGTTGGAACTGGTAGCCACTGAGTTGGCTAAAAATGCTCCTAAGCAATTTATTGTTCTCCATACCTATGGTTCACATTTCAATTACCGGGAGCGCTATCCTTCGGAAAACGCTTTTTTCTTACCCGATTTTCCTGTGGATGCCGAAGTGAAATATAAAGATAATCTGGTGAATGCCTATGACAACTCTATCCGCTATACAGATGATTTTCTGGCACGCCTTATCGGAATGTTGCAGGAACAGAACACAGATGCTGCAATGCTTTACTCTTCGGATCATGGAGAGGATATTTTGATGATAGCCGACGCCTTTTCCTGCATGCGTCACCGGTTCCGTCTTATTACCAGATACATGTGCCGTTCTTACTGTGGATGTCTGACAGTTACCGGGACCATTATCCATCCCTTTGGGAGAATACAATATCCAATAAGCAGAAAAACATTTCATCCAGTGCCTCTTTCTTTCACACGATGCTGGAGTTAGGAGGAGTTACAACACCTTATCGAAATGATTCATTGTCTGTTGTAAATGGTTTGTTTACCGAAAAGCCCAGAGTGTATCTCAACGACCACAATGAAGCTCGTTCACTGAATGAGATAGGTATGGGCGAGGAAGATTTTGAAATGTTGCAACAGAAAGGGATACTATACCGGTAAAAACAATATGCCGACCGTTAAAACCGGAAAAGCAGCATCTGCTTAGAATAACGGATGCTGCTTTATTGTATCACCAATCATTGCCTACATGATTTTTTCCGACTAAAGATTCTATTCTTACTTTATAATTATTAACCCCTTCGGCAATGTTTTTTCCTGCATCGGCCGTTCCCATTCCGTATGCCACTACGGGAGTTTGCCATACCATTCCGGCATGTATGGCACTTCCCTGATAAGGCCTTAAGAGTTCATCTATTGTGAAGTTGTTTCTTCCGCCACTACGATAGGCACTGTATTCGGACCCCGTAGTAACCGCAACCAATAATGCCTTACCTGCCACCGCCGGAGTTTTAGCCAGATAGGTGAATACCTCATCCTGCCATTTCTTCAATAGGGAAGGAGCTGACATCCAATACAACGGGAACTGAAACACAATGGCAGAAGCCTGAGAAATAATCTTACTCCATGAATCTACATTAAAAGCGTCTTCAGGCGCATTTCATACAAATTGTATACTGCCACTTCTTCCAGTTCTTTAATAGCATCCATTAATGCCTTGTTGGCCTGTGAACTTTTGATGTCGGGATGTGCCAAAAGAACCACAACTTGTTTTATACCTTTATCCATAGTGTATCTTTATAATTTATAAATGTCAGTTGATTAGCTACAAAGATAAAAAAACATGAATATATAACAAAAAAGGAACAACTTTTGTTGTTCCTTTTTGGAGTACACCCTCAGGGATTCGAACCCTGGACCCACTGATTAAGAGTCAGTTGCTCTACCAACTGAGCTAAGAGTGCATTTTTTATTTCTCGTTTGCGGGTGCAAAGGTAGCCCTTTTATTTTATTTCGCAAACAATCCTTAGACTTTTTTCGATGGAATCGGTATCTTTTTACTCAAACTCATATAGTTCGGAGGGAGTAGTCCGCTTTAAAGCGCAGAGCTGCACATCTTTACCCACTATAATGCCTTTCTCCCTCAGTTTCCATTCAACAGTTTTATAGGCCAACTCCGGATGATTATTGTCTTTACTTAAATGGCAGAGCAAATATATTGCAAGTGTTCTGTAATATTTTCGGCAAGAAATTCTGCGGTATCAATATTACTCATATGTCCGGTACGGCTAGTTATACGTTCCTTTAGATACTGAGGATAAGAACCCATACGCAACATTTCATCATCATAATTGGCTTCCAGTATCAGGTAGTTTGCTTTACAGATATACTGCGCCGCAGTAGGGGTTATTTCGCCAAGGTCTGTGAGAAAAGAAAAGACTTTACCGTCTATCTCTATACAATAGCCCACATTGTCTGTGCCGTCATGAGGAACTTCAAAAGACTCAATACGAAAGTCTTCCAATTGCATAGGTTGCTGTTTCTCCAGATAACGGACGGAGGAATGTAACTTTTCCGTCATACAGTAACTCTTGTTTATTCCTTCGTGAATACGGGCTGTCGTATAGATAGGTATATTCAGTTTCTCACCCAGTCCGCCTACTGCTTTTATATGATCGGCATGATCATGGGTGACAAATACTGCACGTATCATCTCCATGTTGATACCTGCTTCTTTTAATCCTTTTTTTATGGTACGAACAGCAATGCCGGCGTCAATGAGTATTCCGTATTTCTCTGTGCCTATATAGTAACAATTGCCACTGCTACCACTTGCAAGGCTTATAAATCTTACTTTCATTCTAATCTCCTTAATTACAAAAAGGCCGTCACCTTGAAAAAAAAGTGACGGCAAAGACAGTGCAAATAAGAGCAGAATTAAGCTCACTTAATTTATGCCGAATGCAGCCTGTCTTTGCATTGGGGGGCAAATATACATAAAATATGCAATATATAAGATTATGCTTTCTTCTTTTTGTCGATGAATTCGGTGGTTTTTGCAAATCAGCAGAGCTACGGCAGCCACTAATCCTATTCCTGCAAAATAATACCAAATGTAATGTGCATTAACACTGGCTGCTTCCCAAGCTTCCCGACTCGCAAACAAGGCCGGATCAGGGCAATATTTAGTCAGCAGAACACCTGCTATACCAAATCCGAAGATGGAAGACAAGAAAGAATGAAGATGGCTGAATCCAAGATACATACCTTCTTCTCCTTCGGGAGCCTGCAAAGAAAAATATTCCAGATAGCGTGGAGAAATGAAGCACTCCGCCAAAGCCTGTACAACAATACCGAGTATCATCATCAATGTGATATTGCTCATCCCCGAAATGACATCATTGCCCAACAGATTTCCACATGCCATCAGCAATGCAGAAACCGGAATCAGAAACATGCCGATGTTCATGGAAGTAATGGCTGTACGCTTTGCCATCCATTTAGTAATGAAACTTACACAACAAACCACAACAAAAGGATTCACATTGGCTATCCAGCCCGGTTTAGCCGTTTCGCCTGCCATACGGATGACATACTTAGGCATTGTGGCATACAGTTGTTGTTGCACCATCCAGAATCCGGTTACGATAAGGATAAGGATCAACAAACGCCAGTTAGTGATGATACGCAGAAAACCTTGTCCTATTTCGCGCATGCTTTTACCTTCGCCTGCCGTATGTGCCGATTTGTACAAGAGGATAACAGAGAGCAGCGCCAATATAGTCATCGTAGCAGAAAAGAAATTGATATAAATATATGCTTGCTCACCGATAGCGTTACGCAACGGATCAATAATGGTCTTTCCGGTGAAAGCGCCGAAATTCACCATCATATAAAAGATAGAATAACCGCGTGCACGGGTAGCTTCGGTAGTTTCTTTGGCAACGGATGCGATATAATGGACTTGATGAACGAACCGCCAAGCATAATGACAAACAAGACAGGAACAATCATCCAACGCTCACTGCTATCAACCAACCCTGAGAAACGAGTCACTTCACCATATTCCACCAGTCCGGCTGCTTCCAGCAATGTAGGCAGCACACCTAAACCTAAATAACCGGCCGATAACAGTGCGAATGCAATAATCATTGATTTGCGAAAACCAATCTTATCGGCATAGGCTCCGGTGAATATCGGAAGCAGATAAAGACCGCCTGAAAACAGACCGGAAATCATGCTTGCTTCAAAATCGTTAAAACCTAAAATATTGGACAAATAAATGGTGAGAACAATAAATACGGCATAATATGCCATGCGTTCAAAAAGTTCTACTGTGTTGCTTACCCAGAAGGCTTTACTAAAACCTTTGGCGTTAGTTGGGGGTGATTGAGTCATCCTTTACTGATTAATTATTATGTTTTTATTACTTATATTTGCAGCAAAGATACTCAATAACAGTAAAACAGGCAAAGTATGAAAGATAAAATAGAAGTTGTAGCATTTGATGCAGACGATACTCTCTGGGAGAATGAGCTTTATTTTCAAGAGTTTGAGCATAAATTCTGTGATTTGCTGAAAACATATCAACCACCGGCAGCGTTTCGCAGGAACTGTTTAAAACAGAAATGAAAAACCTGCACATGTATGGATATGGCCTGAAGAGCATGATGCTCAGCATGATTGAAACTGCATGTAGGATTACCGGTGGAAAGGAAAATCTGCATTGCGCAGAAGAAATTATCAGATTGGGACAGGAACTTTTGCAAAAGCCCGTCACACTACTGGACGGAGTGGAAAATGTATTGCTCCAGTTACAAGGAAAATACAAACTGGTACTGGCTACCAAAGGAGACTTATTCGATCAAAAAAGGAAAGTCATGGACTCCGGACTGGTGAGATATTTCTGCCACATTGAAATAATGAGTGATAAAAAAGAGGCCGATTACCAAAAGCTCCTCAACAAGGTGGGATGTGCTCCGCAGAATTTCCTGATGTTGGGAAACTCCATAAAATCGGACATATTACCGATACTGAATTTAGGAGGATACGCTGCCATATACCTTATCACATTACCTGGCAATACGAAAACCACGAAGGAACGTAACTCATCCCAATTTCCTTCAATTGAAAAATATCAAAGATATAATAGGGTATCTCCTATAATAGAAAGCCCTTCCGCGCTTGTCAAAACCACTCCATTGTGGAATCGCTTAAGTGTGGAAGGCTAATTTGAATTATATCGTCTTTGTTCTTAGAACTGGAAGAACTTCTTTGCGTTGTAATAGCTGATATCTTCAATCATCTGATTTACGCGTTCCATTTCGGCAGCAGGAATCTCTCCGTTCTCTACATCGCGGCCAACAAGGTTACACAATGTACGGCGGAAATATTCATGACGCGGATAGGAGAGGAAAGAGCGTGAGTCAGTCAGCATACCTACGAAACGGCTCAGCAAACCAAGTACTGAAAGCGCGTTCATCTGCTTCTCCATACCATCCTTCTGATCAAGGAACCACCAGCCTGAACCGAACTGAATCTTACCGGGAACTGTTCCATCCTGGAAGTTACCCAGCATCGTAGCGATTACTTCATTGGCACATGGGTTCAGATTGTAAAGAATAGTCTTTGTCAGCTTACCTGCCGAGTTCAAGCGGTCGAGGAATTTGGCCATTGCCTTGGCAGTAGTGAATTCGCCGATAGAGTCAAAACCAGTATCAGGACCAAGCAACTTGAACATCTTGCTGTTATTGTTGCGGATAGCCCCATAGTGGAACTGTTGCGTCCAACCCTTTTCCCAGTCCATTTCACCAAAGGCAATCAGCATAGCCGACTTGAACTTCAGGATTTCTTCCTTGGTCAATGAAGTGCCGCCATATACCTTATTGAAGATCGCCTGAATTTCCGCATCCGTATAATCCTCTGCATAGAACTCCTCAATACCATGATCGGACAGTTTGCATCCCTGAGCAGCAAAGAAATCGTGGCGCTTGCGCAAAGCGGCAATCATATCGTCAAAAGTAGAGATTTCCACACCGCTCACTTCCGCCAGTTTCTCCACGTATGCGCGGAAGTCGGCAGGAACTTCCACTGCCATAGCCTTGTCGGGACGCCAAGTGGGAAGCATTTTGATTTCAAAGCCGCTCTCACGAGTCTTTATATGGTATTCCAGTGAATCAACAGGATCGTCCGTAGTGCAAACCGCTTCCACATGATAACGGCGCATCATGCCGCGGGCCGAGTATTCCGGCTGCTTCAGCTTCTCGTTACATTCGTCATAAATTTCACGTGCTGTTTTAGGGTTCAAGATTTTATCGATGCCGAATGCTGTCTTCAGTTCCAAATGCGTCCAGTGATACAAAGGATTACGGAAAGTGTATGGTACGGTTTCCGCCCATTTTCAAACTTTTCCCAATCGGTGGTATCCTTGCCGGTACAGTAGCGTTCGTCCACGCCGTTGGTACGCATAGCACGCCATTTGTAGTGGTCGCCTCCCAGCCAGATTTCCGTCAATGACTTGAACTGATAATCGTCTGCTACCATTTGTGGGATTAAGTGACAGTGATAGTCGATAATCGGCATTTTAGCCGCATGTTCGTGGTACAACTTCTGCGCGGTTTCTGTCTGCAACAGGAAGTTCTCGTCCATAAAGTTTTTCATCTTCTTGTGTTTTAAGTATCTAAAAAAATTACTTTCTTATTATTACACCTATATAGTATTGATTGTAAAGCTAATAGGCTTGATAAGGCTTTTTGCTTTTATTAACCGTTATCGAACACAAAAGTAGAAATTTTACTTGGAGAAACAAAATTATTCGTATCTTTGCGGCAAATATTTATAATATTTAAGTTTTGAACGTAAGACCTTTTAGCGCCTTAGGAACAGGAAAGTATGGAAAGCAGGAATTATACGATAAAAGACATTGCGCGTATGGCAGGCGTATCCGCCGGAACCGTAGACCGCGTGCTACACAACCGGGGAGATGTGTCGCGTACGAGCAGAGAAAAGGTTCAGAAGGTTCTTGATGAAATAGACTATCACCAACATGTTTGCCATAGGTCTGGCTGCCAAGAAGCGCTACCATATAATATGTATTATACCTTATTATATAGAGCATGATTACTGGAGTTCCGTAGCACAGGGGATAGAACGGGCAGCGCAAGAGTTGCGTCCGTTCAACGTCGGGATAGATTACGTGTTCTACAACCATGCGACAAAACGTCTTATGAAAAGCCTGCGCATTGCTTCAGGCAGAACCTGTTGATGCAGTATTGATTGCCCCGAACTTCAGGATGAAACATTGCGGCTGACATCCTATCTGGAAAGCAAAAAAGTGCCATATGCTTTCATTGACTTCAACATGGAACAGACCCACGCATTATGTTATATCGGTCAGGATTCCAAAATCAGCGGATATATCGCCGCCAAGATATTAATGAACCGCTATCAAGAAGGGCAGGAGATTGTGCTTTTCTTGAACAATCAAAAAAACAGTCCGGCTGAAGTCCAGATGCAGCGCCGCCTGGAAGGTTTCATGCAATATTTTGCGGCTGAACATAAGGATCTGATTATACACGACGTCGTGCTCCACAAGGAAAACACCGCTTCCAATGAAGAGTTACTGGACACTTTCTTTGCCGAGCACCCCAAGGCTGCATTGGGAGCCGTATTCAACTCCCGCGTATATCAAGTGGCAGACTATTTGCAGAAAAAGGGACACAGGCTGGACGCATTGGTAGGCTACGATTTGCTTCAAAAGAATGTGGAACACCTAAAAAGCGGTGAAGTGAATTACCTCATCGGACAGCGGCCGGGACTGCAAGGATATTGCGGCGTCAAGGTCTATGCAATCATATTGTATTCAAGAAACCGGTTACCGCCGTAAAATACATGCCTATCGACATCCTGATGAAAGAAAACATTGATTTTTACTTCGAGTTTGAATAATTCCCCAAACGTGATAAGTTCAAATTGGAATCCATAATTTATAATTAAAATTACTTTTAAGATGAAAGCATTAAACAAACAGACGGCTCCCAAATCCGTTGCTCCCGAACGAATCATCCAATTCGGCGAGGGTAATTTCCTTCGCGCATTTGTAGATTGGATTGTTTACAACATGAATCAAAAGACCAACTTCAACAGTAGCGTCGTAGTGGTTCAGCCCATAGAAAGAGGTATGGCGGAATGGCTGAACGGCCAGGATTGTCTTTACCATGTCAATCTGCAAGGCCGTTTAAACGGGGAGGCCGTCAATAGCCTGACCCGCATCGACTGTATCAGCCGCGCTTTGAATCCATATTCACAGAATGCTGCATTCATGGCGCTTGCCGACCAGCCCGAAATACGTTTCGTCATCTCCAACACAACGGAAGCCGGCATTGCTTTCGACCCGAACTGCAAGTTCAGCGATGCTCCCGCATCTTCCTATCCGGGCAAGCTGACCCAATTGCTGTATCGTCGTTTCAAAACCTTCAAAGGCGACAAGAGCAAAGGTCTCATCATCATGCCTTGCGAACTGATCTTCCTGAACGGACATCATCTGAAAGAATGTATCTACCAATACATCGAATTGTGGAAAGAGGATTTCGGTGCAGATTATGAGAAGTTCAAGACCTGGTTCACGAAGTACTGCTACGTGTGCGCTACTTTGGTGGACCGCATCGTTCCGGGCTTCCCGCGTAAAGAAATTGCACAGATTCAGAAAAAAATCTGTTATGCCGACAACCTGGTTGTGCAAGCCGAAATCTTCCATTTGTGGGTTATCGAAGCTGCCGAGAACCTCTCTCTCCGCCAGCTGGCAGAGGAGTTCCCTGCAAACAAAGCCGGATTGAACGTGCTCTTCGTGAAGTCCGAAGCTCCTTACCATGAAAGAAAGGTTACCTTGCTGAACGGTCCTCACACCGTACTTTCTCCGGTGGCCTATCTCAGCGGCGTAAACATTGTGCGTGATGCCTGCAATCATCCGGTCATCGGCAAGTATGTCCGCAAAGTGCAGTTCGATGAACTGATGCAGACGCTGAACCTGCCTATCGACGAGTTGAAGAAATTCGCTGCTGACGTACTGGAGCGTTTCGACAATCCCTATGTAGAGCATCAGGTGACCAGCATCATGCTGAACTCTTTCCCGAAATATCAAACTCGCGACCTGCCGGGCCTGAAAACCTACTTGGAACGCAAAGGCGAACTTCCGAAGGGATTGGTGCTGGGTCTTGCCGCTATCATCACATACTACAAAGGCGGCGTGCGTGCCGACGGTGCGGAAATCATTCCGAACGATGCTCCCGAAATCATGCAACTGCTGAAAGACCTGTGGGCAACAGGCGACACCCGCAAGGTTGCAGAAGGCGTATTGGCTGCCAAAGACCTTATCTGGGGTGAGCATGGCGACCTGAATACCATTCCGGGATTGACGGATATGGTTACCGATTTCTTGAACTCTATTCAAGCAAAAGGTATGCTGGAAACTGTGAAAGGTATTCTCTAAACAAGAATCCGCATTATAACGGGAACAGGGCAAGGCTTCGGCTTTGCCCTGTTCTTTTTTATACACCCGCCCCGTCAATATAATGGCCGCTATATGATGTCAACCGGATTTTTTCACGTACCTTTACAGGATAAAACATATTCACTAAAATTCGAACAACGAATGGAAAATAACTCCGAACTAAACAACCGGGCAGCCCAATATACATTGTGCTTCAACGCCCAATGTTCCAAAGCCGAAAGCTGCCTCCGGCATAGTATGACACAATACAACACAGCGCAAAACGCCCGATTATCCGTCATCAATCCCCTTTGTTATCCCGCTGCAGGAAAGGAGTGCCCTCATTTCCGCACAAACAAAAAGGTACGGGTGGCATGGGGCTTCAAAACCCTTTACGACAATATGCCTGCACGCATTTCTCATGCCATCCACCTCAATTTGGAAGCTATCTTCAGGCATTCTCCCTATTACCGGTATCGCAATCAGAAGTTGGGACTCACTCCGAAACAACAAGAATGTATCCGCCAAGTATGCAAAAAGCATGGTTGGAATGAGGAGGTTGTATTCGATCGGTATACCGAAGAGTACGAGTGGTAAACGTTTCGGCAGGAACCCCGGCAAAGGTTTCAACCGAAATCAGCCAGGGGGGGAGTTTGACGGCCAACGGTTGGTACAGGAAATTCCACCCGTTGGTACGGTCTATACCTTACTATGGTACACGTCGTACCATGGTAAGGTACAGACAATACCAAACTGAGGTACAAGCCGTACCAAACAAGGAAACTTTCTGGTACACGTATGTATCTGACAAATAGTGAAGTGCGCGATGTAAATATGCAAATGTATTTTCCCTCTGCTACTCTGCTGCCCGAAGGATGAACGTGGTAGCGCCGATAGTCACAATCGCTCCGTCTTCAATGCGGACGCGATCCTTATCGCCTAAAATTTCATTGTTAAGGAAAGTGCCCGTCAGGCTCGGAGCGTCACGCAACGTATAAACAAGTTTTCCCTGCTTGTTGCGCTTCACGTTGATGACGCAGTGGTTGCGGTCCATACTCATGTCCGAGGTCTCTATCGGAACGTTGATAACGGTTCCCACACACCGGCGCCCAATCTTATTATCTCCCTCCTGCAACGGCAGTACCTGCTTGAACCCGAAAACATTCTCGATCACCGTAATGCTTCCGAAGGCTTCTTTGTATTCTGTTTCATCCAAGCGTTCCTCTTTCTGCGGTACTTTCATCTTTGTCTTACCCAAGCGGATGCTGAATTGTTTCTTGCAGTTCTCGCAGACAAACACCAAAGACTGGCCTTCTGTGTATTTTGTTTCATCGAAAGTCAGATAGTTCTCACATTTGGGGCAACGGATACGTTTCATTGGATTGACGGGAATAATTTGGTAATTAATAATTCACTACGGAGAAAGTCATTTCTTCAGCACCCAAGCACTTTGGTATGTTTCATCCAGACGGATTTGATTTAAAACGCGATATGCTTCTTTCTCTGTGGCACAGGACTGGATGCTGACACGCATCTTGCCGTCGCCTATAATCGCTTTGGCGCCTGCATATCCTTTGGCAACTAACTGTTGCGCCATAGCGTTGGCATCTTTTTCGGTGCCTACACTGGCAACGATGATATGATAAGGCATATTTGCCGGTTGAGGGGCAGAAACAGTGGGTGCTGTCTCCGTTTCAGGGCGGCTGGCAGGAACCGCAACAGGCTGTTGGCGGACTTTCACTTCTCTCACAGCAACAGGAGCCACAGTCTTTTTGTTTGCCGCCTGCGACAGATTGGCCTGAGAAGCTCTTGCTTTCTTGGCGCCGGGTTGCTGACGGACAACAATCGGAGTGATGGCCAAAGACTGTTTCTCGATCTGTTCGAACAAGTCGCCGGGAAGCAACCGGGCATAGTTGGCTTCCACCACTTCGGTATTCTCTATGGGTGTAGAAAAGAAGAAGAACAGAGCCACAATGGCTATCATGGCAGCCGCATTAGTCAGATAAGAGGGTTGATGCCAATCCTATACGCACGTTTCTTCTCTTTCCGCACAGCAGGCGTGAAAGGAACGGCCTTGTTGTCATAAGGCTTGCGCAAGACTGTCAGTTCCTGCATCTCAAAACAGTCCAGTCCATACAGATGTGGAGTGGTAATCTTATTGTTGTAAGGAACGAAGTCGTAAGTGTCATGAATGGAATAACGCAATTCACCCACATTGGGCAAATCCGCCTTCCCGTCTTCATGGAGAAAGGACAATAATTCTTTTACCGTTTTGTCCACAATCTTAGTGGCATCGGAAAAGTCAGTGCCATATACAGCCATATAAGATTGCACCAGCAGCCCATCGTTCATCTTCAACTGCGGATTGAAACCGATGGTACGGGTAGGGGGCAAAAACGTATTCTCTTCCGCCACTCTCATTGCCGGAGCGTAGTGGGCGACAAATCCGCCCAAACCCGGAACAATGACACAATCATTCTCCAATAACAATACTTCTATATGCTGTGCTAATTCAATCATGCTACAAAAGTAGCGGTTTTATCGGAGATACGCCACTTTCGAGGTGTTTTTCTTATTAACAACTTATAAACACACCGGACTTTGGAAACTCCTTTATTGTCCATGACTGATATATTAGTTTTTTTTCTTTACTTTTGCAGCGTTTTTACACGTCTCTTTTAATCAAGACTATAAACTATATTATATTATTTGAAATGAACACAGATTACTGTCAGCACTTAACCAGATATAGACTATCCGACATCATGCGTATCCCTATCTGTTTATTGGCTTTCATTTTTGCAGGAAATGGTATAGCAACCGCGCAGGTTTCCCCTTTTGTAGAATACGGAGCTACCGTACATACGGGAGACAACACCCCCTTGTGGCAAGTGAGCAACCAGCAGGGGTTGGGATCTATCTACGACAATACTTATGTGCGGGGCGGGGTAGGCTACAAGCACAAACTGGCAAGTGGAAGTTTGAAGAAAAGCTAGACATGGTAGCGGCTGCCGGAATGAACTTCAAGGGCGACAAGGACATCTTTATCCAGCAAGCATACATAGATGTACGTTATAAATGGCTGGGGCTGTTTGCCGGAAGCCGCGAAAAAGGCGCTCCATTGCTGAACAATGCCTTAAGCAGCGGCGATATGACATGGTCGGGCAATGCGAGACCCATTCCCCAAATAATGGTAGGTATCCCCGAATACCTTTACATACTTCCGCGACTTGCCATAAAAGGTGAGATTTCTTATGGCTGGTTCACCGACAACAAATATCAGGAACGCAAAGTGGGAGCGGGCTATTGGTATACAAAAGACATTAAGTACCACCACAAAGAAGGATTTGTCCGGGTGGGAGTGCCCAACGGGAAATGGCAGTTCGACATCGGCATGACACTTGACACGCAATTCGGCGGACACATGATCGGTGCCGACGGCAGCACAACGGATTAGGCAATACACTGAAAGATTATTTCAGAGTATTTATCCCCGGTTCCGGAGGTGAGGACAAACCCATGAACGACAGCCAATTCTATCAAGGCAACTTCCTGGGAAGCGAACAAATCAGACTGACTCACCGCGCGGACAAATTCTCAATCAGCGCATATCTGTGCAATCACTTTGACGACTTCTCCGCCATGGGCAAACAAAACGGTTGGGACGGTTTATGGGGACTCGAAATGAGTTTCAACAACTTCAATCCTATCAACGCCGTTGTCCTTGAGTTTTTACAGACAACCAACATGAGCGGTCCGCTGCATGGCTTGCACGAACCGGAGGAAGGACCTGTACACAAGACCGGAGGTTCCGACAACTATTACAACAACGGCCTTTATCCCGGCTGGCGCATTGGGGCATGATGATAGCCAACCCGTTGATTGCTTCGCCCATTTACAATGAGGACGGCAACATGACTTTCAAATACAACCGCGTAAAAGCGCTGCACGTCGGTTGGGGCGGACAGATAAGTCCGGAGTGGAGCTATATCGCCAAAATGAGCCACAACAGGACATGGGGAACTCCCGGCGCTCCTACACTGGACATTCTGGAGAACTTTTCAGCATACGCTTCGTTCTCTTATTCTCCCGAAAGATGGAAGTGGAACTTCAATGCATCTCTCGCACTGGACATGGGAGAGATCTACGGAGATAATTTCGGTTTTCAATTAAAGATACATAAATCATTCTAAAGCAATGAACTACATACAAACAGAAATTGAGGGCGTATGGATCATCGAACCGAAAGTGTTCAATGACGCACGCGGCTACTTCATGGAAGCATTTAAAGAAGGAGAATTTCGTGCCAACATCGGTGATGTGCATTTTGTGCAGGACAACGAATCGAAATCGTCTTTCGGCGTACTGCGCGGACTGCATTACCAAAAAGGCGAATATAGCCAGGCTAAATTAGTACGTGTCATAAAAGGTAAGGTGCTGGACGTTGCAGTCGACTTGCGCCAGTCTTCCCCTACATTCGGCAAGTATGTCAGCGTAGAGTTGAGCGAAGAGAACAAACGGCAGTTCTTCATCCCCCGCGGCTTTGCCCATGGCTTTTTGGTTTTGAGCGAAGAAGCAATCTTCACTTATAAAGTGGATAACGGCTATGCCCCTCAGGCAGAAGCATCCATCCGCTTCAATGACGAGACCGTAGGCATTGACTGGCCGGTTGCGGAGTCACAACTCTTATTGTCGGAAAAAGACGGACATGCCGTATCATTCAAAGATGCGGAATATTTTGAATAGGATATGAAAATAGCCATCGTCGGTACAGGATATGTCGGTTTGGTAACCGGTACTTGTTTTGCGGAAATCGGTGTCAACGTCATCTGCGTTGATACAAACAGTGAAAAGATAGAAGCACTGAACCAGGGGATTATTCCAATCTATGAGAACGGATTGGAAGATATGGTGCACCGGAATACAAAGGCGGGACGTTTGCAATTCACCACTTCTTTGGAAAGTTGTCTGGACGAAGCGGACGTCATATTCAGTGCTGTGGGAACTCCACCCGACGAAGACGGCAGTGCAGATCTGAGTTATGTGCTCGAAGTGGCACGTACCATCGGGCGTAACATGAAGAAATACGTTCTGGTAGTAACCAAGAGCACCGTTCCGGTGGGTACTGCCAAGAAAGTGCGCACAGCAATTCAGGAAGAACTGGACAAGCGGGGAATACAGATAGAATTCGATGTCGCCTCCAACCCTGAGTTCCTGAAAGAAGGGAATGCCGTAGCAGACTTCATGAGTCCCGACCGAGTTGTGGTGGGTGTGGAATCCGAACGTGCAAAGGAACTGATGAGCAAGCTCTACAAACCATTCTTGCTGAATAATTTCCGCGTCATTTTCATGGATATTCCTTCCGCCGAAATGACAAAGTATGCCGCCAATTCCATGCTTGCCACCCGCATCAGCTTCATGAACGACATAGCCAACCTGTGCGAACTGGTGGGAGCCGATGTCAATATGGTGCGTAGCGGCATAGGCTCCGATACCCGCATCGGCCGCAAATTCCTCTATCCCGGAATCGGATATGGCGGCTCATGCTTTCCAAAGGACGTAAAGGCGCTGATTAAGACTGCGGAACAGAACGGTTATCAGATGCGTGTGCTTCAGGCGGTGGAAGAAGTCAATGAACAACAGAAAAGCATCTTGTTCGAAAAGCTGCAACGGCACTTCTGTCGTGATTTACACAACAAGACAATAGCCTTGTGGGGACTGGCCTTCAAACCGGAAACGGACGACATGCGTGAGGCTCCTTCTCTAATTCTGATAAACAAGCTGCTGAACATCGGCTGTAAAGTGCGCGTATACGATCCTGCCGCCATGAAGGAATGTCGCCGTAGGATAGGTGACAGTGTCTACTATGCCACCGACATGTATGATGCCGCACTTGATGCGGATGCTTTGATGCTGGTGACGGAATGGAAAGAATTCCGCTTGCGTCATGGGCAGTTATCAAAAAGGCTATGAGAACTCCGGTTCTGCTGGACGGCCGTAACATCTATGAAAAGAAAGAAATAGAAGAACTTGGATTTACCTACCACTGCATAGGTAAATAAAAGGAAGGAGATGAAAATGAAAAGACTCATAATTGAGTTATGTTGCGCCATAGCGTTGGTGGCATGTGGTAATAGCCAAGAATCAAAAGCCGGTGAAGAAGACCTCAGGCCAAGTCTCTGCTCCAGGGCATCTGGATAGAAGATGAAACGGAATTGCCTTTAATGCACATAGAAGGAGATACCATATATTATACCGACCCTCAAAATATCCCCGTATCATTCAAGATTATACGAGATACAATGTATGTGTACGGCAACAATACCGCAGCTTACAAGATTGACAGGCAGACGGAATACAGTTTCTGGTTCCATTCTCTGGCGGATGAAATTGTAAAGTTACACAAGTCGGAAAACCCCGAAGACATACTTGCCTTTGAGAATAAGGAAGTGGAGGTGATCCCCATTACGGAAGTTATGAAGAAGGATAGCGTAGTGATGTATAAAGGCATACGCTACCGGGGGTATGTCTATATCAACCCCTCAAAGATGAAAGTTATCCGCACGTCCTATTCGGAAGATGGAATCAGTGTGGACAACGTCTATTACGACAACGTTATACATATCTGCGTATATGAGGGCAGGCAAATGTTGTACGGCAAAGACATCACCAAGAAAATGTTTGCCGGTATCTTCCCAACAGAGACTCTGAACCAAATGATCCTTGCCGATATGAATTTTATGGGAGTGAACAATAAAGGCTACCAATATCAGGCAACTCTATGCGTACCGGAAAGTTCCGTATACAGTTTGGCAAATATAACAATCGGATTTGATAATCAGATGAGCATAAAAAAAGCGGAATAAATTCCGCTTTAACTATTCTTGTTTCTTTGTTCCGGAGGATGGCCTGCCTTCTCTTCGTCTGCTATTATTCCGGTTACCGCCTTTACCGCTTCCTGCATTACGGCGTCCGCCGCCTTTGTAGCTGCGTTTACGCCCGTCGTTAGAGCGCGGCTTGTACTCTGGAGCTTCACCCAACTCTTCCGGTACGGGTATTTTATAGATTTCTTTTTCAAGGAAGTTCTCTATGCCCTTGAAATTAGTCTGCTCTTTTTCGTTGACAAAGGTAAGAGCGACACCGTCATTATTGGCACGTGCCGTACGCCCGATGCGGTGCACGTAATCTTCACTGTCATGCGGCACATCATAATTGATTACCAAACGAATATCATCTATATCAATGCCACGCGCCACAATATCGGTAGCTACCAGGATATTGATTCGTCCCGCCTTAAACTCGTACATCACCTCTTCACGCTGTGCCTGCTCAAGATCCGAATGCATCTCTCCAACATTCAGCTTCATCTGCTTCAATGCCTTGGTCACCTCTTTCACCTTCAACTTGGAGGATGCGAAGATGATGACACGCTCGGGAGTCTGCTCGGCAAAAAGACTGCGGATAATACCCAATTTCTGATTTTCATAGCAGACATAAGCAGCTTGCACTATCTTTTCAGCAGGTTTGGAAACCGCAAGCTTCACTTCTGCCGGATTGTTTAGAATACTCTTAGCTAACTGCTGTATTTTGGCAGGCATTGTGGCCGAGAACATAATGGTCTGACGCTCTTTAGGCAAGAATTTCACAATCTGCATAATGTCATCATAGAACCCCATATCCAACATACGGTCTGCTTCGTCCAAAATGAAATAGGAGACGCGGGACAGATCCACATATCCCAAACTAAGATGCGCTATCAAACGCCCGGGAGTGGCTATTACAACGTCTGCACCCAGAGTCAATCCTCTCTTTTGCTGCTCGAAAAGCACTCCGTCGTTACCACCATACACTGCCACACTGCTAACCGGCATGAAATAGGAGAAACCCTCCATCTGCTGGTCTATCTGTTGCGCCAGTTCCCTCGTGGGAGCCATTACTATGCAGTTGATGGAGTCTTCGGGATGCCCGCCCTCTGAAAGTTTGTTCAGCACCGGCAGCAGGTACGCCGCAGTTTTTCCGGTTCCGGTTTGTGCAACAGCTATCAAATCCCGGCCTTCGAGTATTACAGGTATTGATTGTTCTTGTATGGGGGTGCACTCGTCAAAACGCATCGCATCCAGTGCTTCAAGCACATTGTCATTTAATTTTAGTTCAGAAAACTTCATGAATTTCTTTTATTTGCCGACAAAGATAATGCAAACCGAAAGCAGAACAAAATAAGCTCGCTTAAAAAATAAGCTCCTATGATAATTAATTACCGCAGGAGCTTATGAACTTATTATAGGAACTTATTATTTCATACGAGGGATATCTTATATAAGAATCTTTGAATCCCAGGAAGGTAAAAGTCAACTCCGTCCAAAACCGATAGTGTTAATGGATTGCTTGGCATTTGCAACGACTTTAGGCTTGGCATGAAAAGCAATACCCAATCCGGCTATGCCCAGCATCGGCAAATCATTGGCTCCGTCGCCACTGCAATGGTCTGAGCTATATCCACTTTCTCAACTTGAGCAATCAGGCGCAGCAGTTCCGCTTTGCGCTTACCGTCAACCACATCTCCAAGATAACGTCCGGTCAGTTTCCATTCTCTATTTCCAATTCATTGGCATAAACGTAATCGATGCCGTATTTCTGCTGGAGATAGTGTCCGAAATAAGTGAAACCGCCTGAGAGAATGGCAATCTTATAACCATATTTCTTCAAAACATACATCAAGCGATCGACTCCTTCCGTAATGGGCAACTTTTCGGCAATCTCCTGCATGACAGACTCATCCAGCCCTTTCAACAATGCCACCCGTTCGCGGAAGCTTTCCGTAAAGTCTATTTCCCCCCGCATGGCGCGTTCCGTAATGGCCTTCACCTGTTCACCGACCCCTGCACGCAGTGCCAGTTCGTCGATAACCTCGGTCTCTATCAGCGTAGAATCCATATCAAAACAAATCAGACGGCGCATGCGGCGGTACATATTATCCAACTGGAAAGAAAAGTCCATTTCCAGTTCGCTCGCCAAACGCATCAGTTCTTCTTGCATGGCAATACGGTCTTTGGGAGTACCCCGCACCGAGAACTCAATGCAAGCACGCGTCTTTGTATCACATTCGTCCAGCGGGATACGCCCCGTAAGTCGCTTAATGGCATCGATATTCATTCCTTGTTCCGCCAAAATACGGGTAACTGCAGAAATCTGACGAGCAGACAACTTGCGTCCAAGCAAGGTGAGAATGTAACGGTTCTTGCCCTGCATGCCCACCCAATTTTCATATTCTTTCGCTGTAATAGGATAGAAGCGGATAGTAACACCTAAGAAGGATGCCTTGAAAAGCAGCTCCTTCATTATAAAACCGGAATGTTGTTCCTCTGTTTTGCATAGAATACCCAGCGACAAAGTGTTATGGATGTCAGCCTGTCCGATGTCGAGAATAGTCGCATCATACTTGGCAAGAATTTCGGTAACCGAAGCTGTCAGTCCCGGACGATCTTCACCTGTTACGCGGATAAGAATAAGTTCTGTACTTAATGGTTGCATAAGTTGTCTATTAATAGGATAACAAGCCACAAAAGTAAGGAAAATTCTTGCCTTTTATGCTAAATAACATAAAAAAGTACGCCAAAAAAGTGAGAAATTTGTTTGTTTATTTGGAAGTTACTTTAAGAATTACTTACCTTTGCACCCGATTTCAGAATTAAAGGCTTTGAGTATCAATGAATTCCTCTCATTGCAAAGCCTGAGAAGATGACGTTCCGGGAAGAAATCACTGCCAAAAAGGACAGTCCCGGATAGTATTAACCAAAATCGTGTTACATGAAATATGTAAAATGGATTTTTGTTGTATTACTAATTGGTTCCTTGACTTCTTTTGTAGAAAAAGACAAACCGACCGGCGGTTTGAATGTGGGTGACATAGCCCCGGACTTTAAAATCCATCTATGTCTGCCGGGCAACCGTTAGCAGAACTTTCAGACATGAAAGGAAAATACGTGTTGCTTAGCTTTTGGGCAAGTTATGACGCGCACTCCCGGATGCAAAACGCAAGTTTGAGCAATGTGCTTCGTTCCGCTTCCCGCAATGATAATGTGGAAATGGTTTCCGTCTCATTCGATGAGTATCAGTCTATTTTTAAGGAAACTGTTCGTAAGGACCAAATAGTTACGCCCACTTGTTTCGTGGAAACTAAAGGCGAGTCCTCCGGTTTATTTAAGAAATATCGTTTAGGCCGAGGATTTACTAACTATTTATTAGATGAAAATGGTGTGATTATTGCCAAAAACATCTCTGCTGCAGAGCTTTCAGCTTACTTGAATTAAACAACTCCGATACACACTGTGATGGAGTGTTTAAAGAACCTGTAAGAAGAAAGTGGGGGCTTCCGACAACAAGCTCTTTGCTTGTAGGAAAGAAGAACAAAACAAAAGAGGAAATGAATACAACAAAAAAGCCGTCCCGCACTTGTGGAAACACAAGAACGGGACGGCTTCTTACTTTTTAGAGGTTTCCGGTTTGTTTCGGTAAACGCCCTTGAACAGTTTTACTTATTTCGGCGCTTTCTTATACAGATAGAATGCAATGAAAGCATAAAGCAAATTCGGTATCCACACTGCGATGAAAGGAGGTACATTGCCATTCACTGCAAACGTAGAAGCAATCGTTTGGAACAAAATGTACGAGAAACTTAATCCCAAACCTATACCTAAATGCAATCCCATACCGCCTTTCGTCTTTTTCGAAGAAAGCGACACGCCAATCAGCGTCAGAATAAACGAAGCGAAAGACATGGCAATACGTTTATGATATTCAATCTCAAACTCTTTGATATTGGCAAAGCCACGCTGCCGCTGCCTGTTTATGTATTCGCTCAACTGGGGGCTGGTTAGCATCTCCTGCTGGTTCTTCATGATAAGGAAGTCGGCAGGCTCCATGAAAAGGATAGTGTCCATTTTTTCTCCTTTGACAATACTCTCACGCATGCCGTCCATCTCACGAATCATATAGTCCTTCACCGTCCATTTATGTACGGTCGCCGTATCATAGGTTATACTACGTGCAGTAAGGTGCGACACCAACTGTTTATCTTTGAATTTATCCAGCGAAAAACGATAACCCGTCTTGCTATAATCTTCAAAACGCTCAATATAGGCAATTACTCCCGAATCAACTTCCAATTGAATATTACGAGCTGTGGTAGATTTACGGGGTTTATAGTATTTATCCTCAAAATTAAGACGCGTCACACTACCTTTGGGAATGACATACGAACCGAGACAGAACGTAGTCACCGCGATAATAGCTGCCGATACCATATAAGGACGCAACATGCGCTTAAAACTCATTCCCGTAGAGAACATTGCGATAATTTCCGAATTCTCCGCCAGCTTGGAAGTGAAAAAGATTACTGCGATAAAGACAAACAATGGGCTGAACAGATTGGCAAAGTAGGGAATAAAGTTCATATAGTAATCGAAAATAATGGCTTCCCATGGAGCTTCATGAGACATGAAACGGTCCATCTTCTCATTAAAGTCGAATACTACGGCGATAGAAATAATCAAGGCTATGGCAAACACATATGTCCCCAGGAACTTCTTGATGATGTACCAATCCAACCGCTTAAGGTATTTGTTTTTCCCGATAGGCAGTTTTATATCTTTCAGTATCTTCCAGTCAATCTTTCTCATAATCTTGTCGATACACGTTGTACCATCATCGGCTTCCATGTAGAGAAATCACCGGCAATAATATGTTTACGGCTTCACCAACAAGCCAAAGGTAAAACGCCAGATTATGAATGGAAGCAATCTGCATGGCCAGCAACTCCTGTGCATGGAACAAATGGCGCAGATAGGCCTTGCTATATAATGTATCCACGTAAGATGCACCATCGGCCTCAATAGGAGAGAAGTCGGTCTCCCATTTCTTATTACGCATATTAATGATGCCGTCTTTGGTAAATAACATACCGTTACGTCCGTTGCGGGTAGGCATCACACAGTCGAACATGTCGACCCCGCGCTCAATGCCTTCAAGGATATTCACAGGCGTACCTACACCCATCAGATAACGGGGCTTTTCCTTCGGAAGTATTTCATTTACCAACTCTATCATTTCATACATCTTTTCCGTAGGCTCACCCACAGCCAAACCACCGATTGCATTGCCTTCAGCTCCTTTAGAAGCTATGAATTCTGCCGAGCGCTTACGCAGATCCGGATAAACACAACCTTGCACGATAGGGAAGAGCGCCTGATGATAACCATACTTAGGGTCAGTCTCATTAAACCTCTTGATACAACGGTCCAGCCAGCGGTGTGTCATCTCCATGGATTTTTTAGCATAAGCATATTCTGCATCCCCCGGAGTACATTCGTCAAATGCCATCATTATATCTGCTCCGATAGTACGTTCAATGTCCATCACTTTTTCCGGAGTAAAGATATGCTTGCTTCCGTCGATATGCGAACGAAACTCTGCGCCTTCTTCACGCAGTTTTCGAATACCCGACAATGAAAAGACCTGAAAACCGCCGCTATCGGTCAGCATCGGACGGTCGAAGCCATTGAACTTATGCAGTCCGCCGGCTTTTTCAATCACATCCAATCCCGGACGCAAATAAAGATGATAGGTGTTTCCCAATATAATTTGCGCCTTTATATCCTCTTTCAGCTCTGTCAAATGCACTCCTTTGACGGTTCCCAACGTACCTACCGGCATAAAGATAGGCGTTTCAATCTGCCCATGATCAGTCGTTATCAATCCTGCACGTGCATTTGTCTTGCTGTCTGTATACTGTAATTCAAATGTCATTCTTCTTTCTTTTCTATCTTTTCTTTTTTTACGGACAAGTCAATGGCATCAGCAACTTTTCATCGGTCAGCGCAATGGCAAACACTTCTTTTATATCTTTTACATAGTGGAAAGTCAGTCCTTTCAAATAAAGTTCCTGTATCTCTTCAATATTCTTACGATTCTCATCGCTCAGGATGATTTCTTTGATACCGGCACGTTTGGCAGCCAAAATCTTTTCTTTGATACCACCGACAGGAAGCACCTTTCCGCGGAGTGTGATTTCGCCTGTCATCGCAAGATTGGCTTTCACCTTCCTTGCGTAAGCGCAGATGCCAATGATGTGGCCATTGTTATACCTGCTGACGGACCGTCTTTTGGAATGGCTCCTTCAGGAACATGAATATGGATATTCCAGTTGTCAAAAATCTCTTCATCAAGATTTAGCAGCGAAGCATGCGCTTTGATGTACTCCAATGCCAGCATAGCCGACTCTTTCATGACATCGCCCAGATTTCCGGTCAACGTCAGACGACCACCCTTGCCACGGCTGAGACTCGTTTCAACAAAAAGAATCTCACCACCGACAGCTGTCCATGCCAACCCTGTAACCACACCGGCATATTCATTACCCTGATACTTGTCACGCGTATATTCCGGAGCGCCCAGGAATTCATATAAATCACCCGGCTTGATCTCTGTCTTTGCAAAATAACCGTCCGTAGCATATTGGCGGGCAGACTTGCGAAGAATCTTTCCAATCTTCTTTTCTAATTCACGCACTCCGCTTTCGCGAGTATAAGACTCGATAATCGCTTCCAATGTATTCTTAGGGAGCTTGATGTCGTTTTTCTTCATACCGTTCGCTTCCAGTTCTTTCGGAACCAAATGACGGCGGCAATCTCAACTTTCTCTTCAGTGATATAACCGCTTACTTCAATCAGCTCCATGCGGTCAAGCAACGGTCCGGGAATCGTATTCAGATTATTGGCGGTAGCTATGAACATCACTTTTGACAAGTCATAGTCCACATCCAAAAAATTATCGTGAAACGTGGTGTTTTGTTCCGGATCAAGCACCTCAAGCAAGGCGGAAGAAGGATCTCCCTGACGATCGGAACTCACTTTGTCTATCTCATCCAATATGAAAACAGGATTGGAAGAACCTGCCTTAATCAAGCTCTTAATAATGCGGCCCGGCATCGCTCCAATGTAAGTCTTACGATGTCCGCGTATTTCGGCTTCATCGTGTACACCACCCAATGACATGCGGATGTACTTCCGCTTCAACGCAGCAGCAATGGAGCGTCCTAGTGAGGTTTTTCCCACTCCCGGAGGACCGTACAAACAGATGATAGGTGACTTCATGTCTCCCTTCAGCTTCAATACGGCAAGATGTTCCAAAATACGTTCTTTTACTTTTTCCAAGCCGTAGTGATCCTTGTTCAACGTTTTCTCGGCATTAGTCAGACTCAGATTATCCGTTGTATAAACACCCCATGGCAGACTCATCATGGTTTGCAGGTAGTTCAACTGTACGCTGTAATCAGGCGACTGCGTATGCATACGCTCCAGCTTATCCACTTCTTTCAGGAATGTGCTTTTTACTTCTTCATTCCATTTTATGGTTTCCGCTTTTTTCCGCATTTCCTCTATTTCCTGCTCTTGATTTCCACCGCCCAGCTCATCCTGAATAGTTTTAATCTGTTGTTGCAAGAAATATTCGCGTTGTTGCTGGTCAATATCCTCGCGGGCACGCATCTGATAGATTCCTTGATTTCGGCAAGCTGAACCTCACGATTCAAAATCTCGAGTAGGCGATACGTACGGCTCGTAATGCATCAATGCGAAGCAGCTCTATCTTTTCATCCTTCTTCAACGGAAGGTTAGTGCAAATAAAATCCACCAAAAACATCGGATTACTAATGTTCTTGATTGCAAATGCAGAATCCTGAGGAAACATATCCGAAGACTTGATATAGCGTACGGTTAAGTCCTTACAGGCTTCTACCAACGCCTGAAACTCTTTATCGTCCTTAGCAGGAATTTCCTCGTTTAGAGTATTGATACGTCCTTTCAAATATGGAGTCGTTTCTGTTATTTCCTTTAGCTCGATACGTTTGGAACCCTGCAAGATAACGGTAGTTGTCTGATCCGGCATTTCCAATACACGAACAATCTTGGCAACTGTGCCAATAGTGTGTAAATCATCATACAAAGGTGCTTCCGTATCAGCTACTTTCTGACACACCACAGCAATGTACGTTCCTTTCTTTTCCGCTTCACGCACTAATTTCAGGGAAGACTTTCTTCCCACAGATACCGGCATAAATACACCCGGAAACAAAACCATGTTCCGAAGGGGCAATACCGGAAGTATTTCATCAACCTCAACATCCATCAACTGTTCTTCATTCCCCTCAAAATCAGCAATTACAGAAAAAGAGTTCTCATTTCTATCTTCGATATCACCAAAGTAATTTCTTTTCTTCATCTCATTCTTTTTAGTTTATGTCATATTGGCAGGCCAATAAGGCACCGCAAAGTTAGCTATTTCTTCTTATTAAATAGGCGTTCCTTCCTTTAAAAAGACAAAAACGATGCCAAAATTGCCGCTATTTTATTGGCTTTGATTATTTTTGAGCGCGATTAACAAAAACAAATATGTCAAACCCTTATTTCCAGTTCAAACAATTTACCGTCCGACACGACAAATGTGCCATGAAAGTAGGCACAGATGGAGTATTGTTAGGAGCGTGGCTCCTGTACAAAACGCCAAATACATTCTTGATGTAGGAGCAGGAAGCGGACTAATATCCTTACAGCTGGCACAGCGGAATCCCTGGGCTTCCATTACTTCCATTGAGATAGACCCGGCTGCAGCTGCCCAAGCTAAAGAAAATATCCAGTCTTCTCCTTGGAGTGACCGAATGGAAGTTATATGCAGTGATTTCCGCGATTATCACGCCGAAAACAAATTCGATCTCATTGTTTCAAATCCTCCTTATTTTGTCGATGCCTTGAAATGTCCGGATAATCAGCGTTGTATGGCACGGCACACAAGTGAATTGAATTATGAATTACTCTTCGGACATTCCACTCATTTATTATCAGAACAGGGGATCATAAGTGTTATCATTCCCTCGGAAGTTGAAAAAACAGTTATCGATACGGCTTGGAAATACCAGCTTTATCCATATCGTTGCCTACACGTTTTCACCAAGCCCGGAAAACCTTATCGACGCGTGTTGCTAGCTTTCGGCCGACAAGAAGTATCATATACTGAAGATAGCCTTTATATAGAAGGAGAGAAACATGGAAAGTTCACTTCAGAATATATTTCACTGACCGAAGAATTTTATTTAAAGATGTAAATGCAAGCTCACTTTACTTCCTATTAGCTTTAATAATCATTGTTTTTTATTATTTTTGCCACAAACACAAATAAATCATATGAAACAGGACAGAGTTATATTTTTGGATTATTTACGGGGGATTGCTTGCTTCTTGGTAATGATGGTACATGCCAGCGAAGCATTTTATGGGGTAGGTGATGTGCCTATTCTTTCAGATGCCCACAAATTTTGGATTGCAATTTGGGATGGAATGAGTCGCATTTCAGTACCCCTATTTGTTATCACTTCAGCCTATTTACTTGTTCCCATGAAAGAAAAGCAGTCATGGGGAGAGTTCTTTAAACGCCGTTTCTTTCGTATTCTGCCACCTATGTTGGTATTTATGATTGTGTATGCTGTGCTCCAGGTATGGCAAGAAGGAGGCGATTGGAAAGGCATGTGTGTGGCTGTTTGCAAGTTACCGTTAAACTTCCCGATGAATGCTTTTCATCTGTGGTTTATGTATCCTCTTATAGGACTTTACTTGCTTATTCCCATTCTTTCACCTTGGCTGCGTATAGCCACCGCTAAGCAAGAGCGTATGTTTTTATATCTATGGGCGCTGACCACTTGCTTGCCTTTTGTGAATAAATTCTATGGCGATGTATTGGGACAATGTTGGTGGAATCAATATCATATGTTGTATGATTTTAGTGGTTATTCCGGTTATTTGGTTTTAGGTCACTACATTCGTTATCATATTAACTGGACACGCCTGAAGCGCTCCATTATAGGACTTGTCTGCCTATTGGGCGGTACCTCTTTCACCATTCTTAGTTTCTACCTCCAGGCTAAACCCGGTATTCCACAACAACTCTCTGACTTGGAGATAGCATGGTGCTTCTGCATTATCAACTGTGTGATAGCTACTTTTGGAGCTTTCATTCTGTTCACTACTATTCAAAAAGCAGGTAAGATTTACGGTTTAGTTAAGAGTATCTCAGTCAACAGTTATGGTATGTTTCTGATACACATGCTTTGGTTGCCATTTTGGGTATCAATCATTCAGCCACAAATATCTATTGCGGCAGCTATTCCTCTTATTAGCATACTTACCTTTATCAGTTGTTATATCACTACAAAACTTATCTCTTATTTACCTAATAGCAAATGGGTTATAGGATGATTATTAGTAGAAGAGTATGTTTGCTGAATTTATTTATTCCACATGATTAAAAAACTATTAAATATTATTCGAAAGAAACTTGATAAAAGTGGCATTTCGTTTTACACAGCAATCCTCTATATGTTCTTTGCTGTTTATCAATGTTTTAAAATTTTATTTCAGATAAAGTTATTAAAAAATTTGGCATGTATTAGGAAAACATCTATCTTTGCAACCGCTTTTAAGAAGTAAAGCACTCGGGGTGTAGCGCAGTCCGGTTAGCGCACCTGCTTTGGGAGCAGGGGGTCGTGGGTTCGAATCCCGCTACCCCGACCGATAAGAATCAAGGAGTTACAGTAAAATGTAGCTCCTTTTTTTATTCTCCGAATGGGGCAGTTTACCTTTGGTTTAACCGAGTGAGTTAAACGAGAGTTAAACCAAAAATGAACATGGATGCTACAATTTCAGTGGTTTGTTACAAATCCAAGACCCTATCTAATGGCGAACACCCTCTAATGCTTCGTATCAGTAAAGACGGAAAGAAGAAATACCAAAGTTTGGGAATATCTGTAAATCCCAAGTTTTGGGACTTTCAGAAAAATAAACCGAAACCTAAATGTCCTAATTTAGAGTATCTTCAAAAGATTATTCTTGATAAGAAACTGGAACTTCAAAAGAAAATGCTTGAAATAAAGTCCGACCAAAAAGAATACTCGGCTGCAACTCTGATTGAAGCAAATGAAAAGCTACTGGTTGCTAAAAACGTAGATTGCTTTTATAAAGAAATAATTGCTCAATGTGAGATTAACAACAAATGTGGCAATAGGCTGGTTTACCTTAATTCCTATAACTCTTTGAAAAGATTTACTAATGGAAAATTGGAAATACCCTTTAACTTTTTAAATGTGGCATGGCTCGAAAAATATGAAAAATGGCTTCGGAGTAATGGCAACAAAGAAACAACAATCAGTTTAATGTTCCGTACCTTACGAAGCACATATAATAAAGCAATAAAAGAAAGATGTGCCCATTTGTCAGATTATCCTTTTCAAGAATATAAAATCAGTAAATTCGACACTTCTACTCAAAAGAGAGCCATAGCTAAAACGGATATGTTGAAGTTTACAGAAACTTCCCAACCGATAGGACAGAAAAAATATGTGGAGTTAAGTAAAGACATTTTTATATTCAGCTATCTGTGTGGCGGTATAAACTTTACTGATATTGCTAATTTAACACAAGAGAATATCGTTAATGGTAGGTTACACTATATCCGTCAGAAAACTGGTAAGCTAATCAAGATTGGAATACCCCAAGAAGCTATGCAAATTATTAAAAAATACACCGATGAGAGTAATGGTTATCTATTCCCGATATTGAACGTAAAAGTCCATAAAACAGCTTTGCAGAAGCAGAATAGGATTCATAAAATACGTGGCAAGGTAAATGACATTCTAAAGACACTCGGTAAGCGATTGGGAATTGAAGCTAATATAACAACCTATGTGGCGAAACATCATACAATCTCTATCTAATTGAAAATTAAACAGTTATTTCTGTTTAATTAATATCAGGTAACGATTTAGAAACGAGCGAATTACAATATTCTGTTTTCTTTTGCCTCTGTCAAAGAAC
>ENA-OQLB01000188-OQLB01000188.1-human-gut-metagenome-genome-assembly--contig:-NODE-188-length-36340-cov-4.497749_pt1 | contig 36340 bp, 51 predicted proteins | sample MGYA00242656_ERZ504813 | MGnify/ENA primary metagenome ERZ504813 (study PRJEB26092, sample SAMD00036388) | human gut metagenome | host: Homo sapiens | study: EMG produced TPA metagenomics assembly of... | reverse complement strand
CGCAACGCCCTTATGGAAACAATTCGGGTGACCGTCCTTACCGTCCGCGCTATAACAGCGAAGGTGGCGACCGTCCGCAACGCCTTATAATAGTGACCGTCCGCAGCGCCCGCGTTATGGCAATGAGGGTGGTGACCGTCCGCAACGTCCTTATAACGGCGACCGCTCCTACAACAGCGACCGTTCTTATAATACGGACCGTCCCTATCGTCCGCGCTACAACAGCGAAGATGGCGACCGTCCGCAGCGTCCTCGCTACAATAATGAGGGTGGTGACCGTCCTTATCGTCCACGCTTCAATTCGGGTGGTGGAAGACCTGGCGGATACGGCAACAGAGACAGCTATAGCCGTCCAGTCCGTCGTTCGGCCGATTATGACCCCAATGCTAAGTACAGCAAGAAGAAACAGATAGAATATAAGGAGCAGTTTGTGGACCCGAACGAGCCTATCCGCCTGAACAAATTCCTGGCCAATGCCGGTGTTTGCTCCCGTCGCGAGGCTGATGAATTCATCACTGCTGGAGTCGTTTCTGTAAACGGAGAGGTGGTAACGGAATTGGGAACCAAGATTAAGCGTGGCGATGAAGTGAAGTTCCACGACCAGACGGTCAGCATCGAACGTAAGATTTACGTCCTGCTGAACAAGCCGAAAGATACAGTGACTACTTCGGATGATCCCCAGGCACGTCGCACGGTGATGGATTTGGTGAAGGGCGCATGCGACGAACGTATTTATCCGGTAGGTCGTCTGGACCGCAATACTACAGGTGTATTGCTGCTGACAAACGATGGTGACCTGGCTTCCAAGCTGACGCATCCCAAGTATCTGAAGAAGAAGATATATCATGTGCATTTGGACAAGAACCTGACAAAAGCCGATATGGAGCAGATTGCAGCCGGCATTCAACTGGATGATGGGGAAATCCATGCAGATGCCATCAGCTATACGGATGACTTCAAGAAAGATGATGTCGGTATTGAAATCCACTCCGGCAAGAACCGTATCGTGCGTCGTATCTTCGAATCGCTGGGATACAAGGTGATGAAACTGGACCGTGTGTATTTTGCCGGTTTAACCAAGAAAGGCCTGCGCCGCGGCGAATGGCGTTACCTCACGGAACAAGAGGTGAACTTCCTGCGCATGGTTCTTTTGAGTAATATATATAATAAGGTATAATAACTGTTTTATGGAAAAGATTAGTAGAACAAAGATTGTTGACCTGCTGAAGCGTGAAGATTTTGGCGCTATGGTCAACGTGAAGGGCTGGGTTCGTACCCGCAGAGGTAGTAAGCAAGTAAACTTTATCGCGCTGAATGACGGTTCTACAATAAATAATGTGCAGATTGTAGTAGACTTGGGTAACTTCGATGAGGAGATGCTGAAAGAGATTACTACCGGTGCTTGTTTGAGCGTAAACGGTGTGCTGACGGAATCTGTCGGTTCCGGTCAGAAGGCCGAAGTGCAGGCCCGCGAAATCGAAGTGCTGGGAACTTGCGATAACACGTATCCGTTGCAGAAGAAAGGTCATTCCATGGAGTTCCTCCGTGAGATAGCCCATCTGCGTCCCCGTACCAATACGTTCGGGGCTGTGTTCCGTATTCGTCATAATATGGCGATTGCCATCCACAAGTTCTTCCATGACAGAGGATTCTTCTATTTTCATACTCCGATTATCACGCTTCCGACTGCGAAGCGCAGGCCAGATGTTCCAGGTGACTACGAAGAACCTTTACGACTTGAAGAAAGATGAGAACGGTTCCATTATTTACGATGATGACTTCTTCGGAAAGCAGGCCAGCCTGACTGTTTCCGGACAGTTGGAAGGCGAACTTGCCGCTACTGCATTGGGAGCCATCTATACATTCGGTCCTACGTTCCGTGCCGAGAATTCCAATACTCCCCGCCACTTGGCAGAGTTCTGGATGATTGAGCCGGAAGTAGCGTTCAATGATATTACGGACAATATGGACCTGGCGGAAGATTTCATTAAATATTGTGTACAGTGGGCTTTGGACAACTGTGCCGACGATGTGAAGTTCCTCAATGACATGTTTGATAAGGCTTGATTGAACGTCTGCAAGGTGTCTTGAAAGAAAGCTTCGTGCGCCTGCCTTATACGGAAGGTATCAAGATATTGGAAGAGGCTGTTGCCAAAGGGCATAAGTTTGAATTCCCGGTGTACTGGGGAGTTGACTTGGCTTCCGAACATGAGCGCTATCTGGTGGAAGACCACTTCAAGCGTCCGGTTATCCTGACTGACTATCCGAAGGAAATCAAAGCGTTCTATATGAAGCAGAACGAAGACGGCAAGACCGTGCGTGCCATGGATGTACTCTTCCCGAAGATTGGAGAAATCATTGGCGGTTCCGAACGTGAATCGGATTACAACAAGCTGATGACGCGCATTGACGAACTTCACATCCCGATGAAGGATATGTGGTGGTATCTCGATACCCGTAAGTTCGGTACATGTCCCCACTCCGGGTTCGGTTTGGGCTTTGAGCGCTTGCTGCTGTTCGTTACGGGCATGACGAATATCCGTGATGTCATACCGTTTCCGCGTACGCCGCGCAACGCCGAGTTCTAAGTTTCGGAATATACAAACTGGATAAAATCATCCGCACAAACATTCTGTTGTTTGTGCGGTTTTTTATACCCAAAAATGTTATAATCTCAAAATAAATCTTTATATTTGTGTCTAGCGGAACGACATAACGTTAACCAACATCATACGAATATGAAACGGAACTATTTCTTTACCATGCTGGCAGCGGTGCTGCTTGCGGTAGCGGGAGCCAATGCGCAGGAGAGCGCAGAGTTTAGGCCTGCGGAACTGGCAGGAATTTGGCAGTTATGTCATTATGTGTCCGAAATCCCGGATGTTCCCGGGATATTGAAACCGAGTAATACCTTTAAAGTGCTGAGTGATGACGGCCGCATTGTCAACTTTACAATGATTCCTGGCAAGGATGCCATCATCACGGGGTATGGGACTTATCAGCAGCTGACGGATAATTCCTATAAGGAAAGTATTGAGAAAAACATCCATCTGCCATGTTGGACCACAAAGACAATATATTGGAGTTTGAAATAGGGGACGACGGGGTAATGTACCTGAAGTATTTTATAGCTAAGGACTTGAATGGGAATGAACTGAATACATGGTTCCATGAAACATGGAAGCGGGTGGCATGCCCGCGAAATTCCCCGAGGACCTTGTCCGTTGATATTTCTTTCTCTTTCCCGTTTCTTTCTCAATGCAGCTTTGAAGGTCTTCTATGACGGCATTGGCCGATGAAGGCCGCATCATAAAGAGTTGTTCTAGCGGAGATTCTTTCGTTTCTCCGCAGGATAACTTTGTCTGTTGTATATCAGCCAAGTGGCTCTCTAAAAAAAAAGTGGAAAACTTTTGCCAGTTCTAAGAAAAACCGTACCTTTGCAAGCCGATTATTATCTCAAAAGGATAAGCATTTAATTCATAGCGAGTTAATCTTCCATTGTCCGGGATGACTGGCTTGCGGTGAAGAAAAACATTTTAGTAGTAACATTTTAAAAAACAATTAAGAGTGGATACTTTAAGTTACAAGACCATTTCTGCAAACAAAGCTACAGTGACTAAAGAATGGGTCATTGTTGACGCTACAGACCAGGTATTGGGTCGTCTGGGCGCAAAAGTTGCGAAACTGTTGAGAGGAAAGTATAAACCTAACTTTACCCCTCACGTAGATTGTGGCGATAATGTAATCATTATCAACGCCGACAAAGTAAAATTAACCGGTAACAAGTGGAATGACAAGGTATATCTGTCATATACAGGTTATCCCGGCGGCCAGAGAGAAATCACTCCTGCCCGTTTGCAGGCAAAACCGAACGGTGATGACAAGTTACTGAGAAAAGTAGTAAAGGGTATGTTGCCTAAGAACAAGTTGGGCGCAAAATTGCTGGGCAATATGTATGTATATGCCGGCAGCGAGCACAAACACGATGCTCAGAACCCGAAAATGATTGATATTAACGTACTTAAATAAGAGATAATGGAAGTAGTAAATGCATTAGGCAGACGTAAAAGTGCAATTGCACGTATTTTCGTAAGCGAAGGTACTGGAAAGATTACTATTAATAAGAGAGACCTCGCAGAGTACTTTCCATCAAGCATTCTTCAGTATGTAGTTAAACAGCCGTTGAATAAGCTGGGTGTTGCTGAAAAGTACGACATCAAAGTTAATCTCTGCGGTGGCGGTTTCACCGGCCAGTCTCAGGCTTTGCGTTTGGCAATTGCCCGCGCACTGGTGAAAATCAATGCTGAGGACAAGGCTGCTCTCCGTTCTGAAGGTTTCATGACTCGTGATCCTCGTTCTGTTGAACGTAAGAAACCGGGACAACCGAAAGCACGTCGTAGATTCCAGTTCAGTAAACGTTAAGAGTTGGAGAACGGTTGGGGCGGACAAGTTGCTTAATTCTCGACTTTCACCTCTCAACTCTCAACTGAAAAAGCGTTTAGTATCTAAACTACCGGGACTCTTCAGATTCAGACTACCCGGCGGTTGGTTTAGAAGAAACAAAAAAGAAAGTAAACGATTAATTTAAAAGAAAATGTCTAGAACAAATTTTGATACATTATTAGAAGCCGGTTGCCACTTCGGTCACTTGAAAAGAAAGTGGAACCCTGCAATGGCTCCTTACATCTTCATGGAGCGCAATGGTATTCACATCATTGACCTCAACAAGACGGTTGCTAAAATTGACGAAGCTGCTGAAGCTTTGAAGCAAATCGCTAAATCAGGAAAGAAAGTCCTGTTTGTTGCTACTAAAAAACAAGCTAAGCAGGTGGTTGCCGATAAGGCTGCATCTGTAAATATGCCTTATGTAATCGAGCGTTGGCCGGGTGGTATGTTGACTAACTTCCCGACTATCCGTAAGGCTGTCAAGAAGATGGCTACCATCGACAAGTTGACAAGCGACGGTACCTATTCAAACCTCTCCAAGAGAGAAATTCTTCAGATTTCACGTCAACGTGCAAAGTTGGACAAGACTTTGGGCTCTATCGCTGACCTGACTCGTCTGCCGTCTGCTCTGTTCGTTATCGACGTAATGAAGGAAAACATCGCAGTTCGTGAAGCTAACCGTCTGGGGATTCCCGTATTCGGTATCGTTGATACAAACTCCGATCCTACGAATATCGATTTCGTAATCCCGGCAAATGATGACGCTACTAAGTCAGTAGAAGTTATTCTTGATGCTTGCTGCGCTGCTATGCAGGAAGGTCTGGAAGAACGTAAGGCCGAAAAGGTAGACATGGAAGCTGCCGGTGAAGCTCCTGCCAACAAAGGTAAGAAGAAAGCTACAAAAGCAAGACTCGACAAGTCCGACGAGGAAGCAATCAATGCCGCTAAGGCTGCTGCTTTCATGAAGGAAGAAGAGGCTTAATCATACTGTTGAGAGTTGAGAATTGAAAGTTGAGAGTTACTTTACGGCAATTCTCAATTCTCTATTCTCAACTCTCAATTACTTTATAAGGATATTATTAACAATTAAAATAAAAAGATATTATGGCTGTAAGTATGGCTGATATAACCAAGCTCCGCAAGATGACCGGTGCTGGTATGATGGATTGCAAAAATGCTTTGACTGAAGCTGAAGGCGATTTCGACAAGGCAATGGAAATTATCCGTAAGAAGGGACAAGCTGTTGCAGCTAAGCGTTCAGATCGCGAGGCTTCTGAAGGCTGTGTGCTGGCTAAGACTACGGGTGACTTTGCCGTTATCATGCTCTGAAGTGCGAAACTGACTTCGTGGCTCAGAATGCTGATTTCGTGAAACTGACTCAGGACATTCTGGACCTTGCCGTGGCTAACAAATGCAAGACTCTGGACGAAGTAAAAGTCTGCCGATGGGCAACGGTACTGTACAGGATGCTGTAACAGACCGTAGCGGTATCACTGGCGAGAAGATGGAGTTGGATGGTTACATGACTGTAGAAGGCGCAAGCACTGTGGTTTATAACCACATGAACAGAAATGGCCTCTGCACTATTGTTGCTTTCAACAAGGCTGTTGAAGAAGGACTGGCTAAGCAGATTGCCATGCAGATTGCTGCCATGAACCGATTGCAGTAGACGAAGATGGCGTATCTGAAGAAATCAAGCAGAAGGAAATAGATGTTGCTATCGAGAAGACAAAAGCTGAACAGGTACAGAAGGCTGTTGAGGCCGCTTTGAAGAAGGCTGGTATCAACCCGGCTCACGTGGACAGCGAAGACCACATGGAAAGCAACATGGCCAAAGGCTGGATTACTGCTGAAGACGTGGCAAAGGCAAAGGAAATCATTGCTACTGTTTCTGCCGAGAAAGCTGCACATCTGCCTGAACAAATGATTCAGAATATTGCTAAGGGCCGTCTTGGCAAGTTCTTGAAAGAAGTTTGCTTGCTGAACCAGGAAGACATCATGGACGGCAAGAAGACAGTTAGAGAAGTCTTGAAAGAAGCTGATCCTGAATTGAAGGTTGTTGACTTCAAACGTTTTACTTTGCGCGCTGAATAATTCCGCTTAGAAACGATTCTATAAAAAGAAGTGGCCGTATATGGAGTTGAATTCCTAAACGGTCACTTTTTTATGCCTCTACAGTTGCAGTGAGACGGATGATGCGTTTATCCCACGGGCTTGGTTTGCGTGTATCCTTCTGCCTTCAGGAGGTCGATGACACGTTGTTTGAAGTCGCCTTGCACGATGATTTCTCCATTTTTGGCACTTCCGCCTACTCCACATTTACTTTTCAGCAATTTGCCCAGTTCTTTCAGATTATTGTCGGTGCCCACGAAACCGGTGACAAGAGTGACGACTTTGCCACCCCGGTTCTTGCGGTCCAGCTGTACACGCAGGCGTTGTTGTGCAGGGGGGAGGGTAGCTTGCTCCTCATCGTCATTCATCTCATAGTTGTAGTCCGGGTTGGTGGAATAGACTATATTCAACCGTTCTTTCCAATCATTATTCTTCATACTTCTTTCTTTTAAACTTCCCAAAAGTACGATATTATGTGGAATTATGCAATTAGAAATTATGTTAAGCTTTTGTTGCATCCGTGTTACTGATTAGAAAAAAAGCACTACTTTTGCCAATCGCAATATTGAGAACTTAAATAAGAAACTATGAGCAGTCCGTTACAGAAAAAAGAAACCATGAAGGTGCCGGAACCTACCTTGCGCCGGCTTCCGTGGTACCTTTCCAATGTAAAGTTGCTGAAACAAAAGGGGGAACGATTCGTATCATCCACCCAGATTTCCAAGGAAATCAATATTGATGCTTCACAAATTGCCAAAGACCTTTCGTATGTCAATATCTCGGGACGTACGCGTGTAGGCTATGAGGTGGACACACTGATAGCTGTGCTGGAGGATTTCCTGGGATTTACCAATATACACAAAGCCTTTCTGTTCGGTGTCGGAAGCTTGGGAGGTGCCTTGCTGCGCGACTCGGGTCTGAGCCATTTCGGTTTGGAGATAGTAGCTGCTTTCGATGTGAAGCCCGACTGGTGGGTACGACACTGAGCGGCATCCCCATCTATCATTCGGACGAGTTCAAGCAGAAGATGCAGGAGTACGATGTCAATATAGGCGTGCTGACGGTACCTATCGAAATAGCCAGCAGATAACGGATTCCATGGTAGAGGGCGGTATCAAGGCCGTATGGAACTTTACCCCGTTCCGTATCCGTGTTCCCGAGAACATTGTCGTGCAGAACACTTCCCTTTATGCCCATCTGGCCGTGATGTTTAACAGACTGAACTTTAACGAAATCAAGTAATGAAGATTATTGCTGTAGGAATGAACTATGCTCTGCACAACAAAGAGCTGGGACATACACACGAGAATAAGGAACCGGTTATTTTCTTGAAACCCGATTCGGCCATTCTGAAAGATGGCAAGCCTTTCTTTATCCCCGACTTTTCCAACGAAGTGCATTATGAGACGGAAGTGGTGGTGCGCATCTGCCGTTTGGGCAAGAATATTGCTCCCCGCTTTGCCCATCGCTATTACGATGCGGTGACGGTGGGCATCGACTTCACGGCACGCGACTTGCAACGTAAGTTCCGTGAGGCGGGTAATCCGTGGGAGCTTTGCAAAGGGTTCGACAATTCGGCAGCTATCGGCACCTTTGTCCCTTTGGAACAAGTGGGCGGCAATGTACAGAATCTGGACTTCCATCTGACGATTGATGATAAGGAGGTGCAACGTGGCCATACATCGGATATGTTGTTCCGGGTAGATGATATCATTGCCTATGTCAGTCGCTTCATGACCTTGAAATCGGTGACTTGCTGTTCACGGGTACCCCTGTGGGAGTAGGTCCCATCAGCATCGGACAGCACTTGCAGGGCTATCTTGGGGAAGGGAAAGTACTTGACTTCAATATCCGCTGAGCAGCATTCGGGATTTTTGTCCGTAAACCTCTATGTTAGCTTACTAAACTTCTGCTTTATAAAGCTAAAGTATCCCTTTACTAATTTCGTCCAAACATCTTTTGTCCAAAGAACTTTGTAATCAACGGGTAAATGTTTACTTTTGTGATGTAATCTTGAACTATAGACAGAGAAACCGTACTGCATGAAACGTTTGTTTGCCATCCTTTTCGCTTTGTTTTGCACTATGCCTTTATTCTGCCAAGATAGAGAGGTGGATTCATTGCTTCGGGTGCTTGATGCATCTGTGCAGGGGCGTGAACGATATACACTGGAACGTCAGTCTCAAATCAATGCCTTGCAGTGCCAGCTGAAGGCTACCCGTTCCGATGCGGAATTACTGGAAATCTACCAGGAGTTGTTCGGCAAATACAGCGCCTACCGCATGGACTCTGCCTTGTGGGCAGCAAATCGTTGCGTGGAAGTAGCCCAGCGTATGTCCGTAGCATCGCATCTCTACTCTGCCCGTATGCGTGTGGCAGAGGTGATGATTGGTACAGGAATGTATAAGGAAGGACTGGAAATTTTGGAAGACATTCCCCAGGAGGAACTGGGTGCGATAGATATGTTCTACTACTATAATCTTTATCATAAAGTGTACACGCTGATGGCATCCTATGCTTTTTCAGAAGAATTGCAGGCGTCATACTCCCGGCTGGCATATCAGTACAAAGACTCCATTCTGCGTGTGAAGCGTCCCGATTCGCAAGGCTATTAACTGACTTTGGGCGACAAACTACTGTATGAGGGTAAGTATGACGAAGCCATAGGTGTTTTGGAGGGTTGCTATGATATCCATAGCCAGAAGGACTTCAGCCTTGCCATTCCTTCTGTTGCATTGGCAAGCGTTTATGGTGCCAAAGGAGACCACAAGCAGGAAAAGAAATATCTTACCATCTCGGCAATAGCGACGTGCAAAGCGGAACAAAGGAATACATTTCGCTTTGGAAACTTGCCAACCTGCTCTATGGCGAGGGCGACATAGAACGTGCGTATACCTATATGGAATGCTCCATGCAAGATGCTACCTTCTGTAATGCTCGCTACCGTACGATGGAGATTTCGGGGATGTTGCCCGTCATCAACTCCACCTACGAGGCCAAGTTGCATGAGGAAAAAGAACAGCTGGTCACCTTATTTATATGGATATCCATCCTGGCGGCAGTATTGCTGGTGGCCTTGGTCTATATTTATCATCAGATGAAGCGCCTTTCCCTTGCCAGAAAGACCATGGATGACATGAACAAGGAATTGAAGCACATCAACGGTGACTTGCAGGAACTGAATGCTCGGTTGCAGGAGTCGAACCGTGTGAAGGAGGAGTACATCGGCTACGTCTTCAACATGTGTTCCGTCTATATAGACAAGCAGGAAGAATTCCGCAAGATGCTGGCAAGGAAAGTGAAGGCCGGGCAGCTGGACGACCTGGTGAAAACCATCCACTCCACCACCTTTGTCACCGGCGAGTTGAAAGAATTCTTCCATACGTTCGACAGCGTCTTCCTGAAACTCTATCCTAAGTTTGTGAACGACTTTAATAACCTTTTGCAGGAGAACGAGCGCATCTATCCTAAAGAGGGCGAACTGCTGACTCCGGAACTCCGTGTGTTTGCCTTGATTCGGTTGGGAATTTCAGATAGCGGAAAGATTGCCACCTTCCTGCATTACTCTTCGCAGACCGTATATAATTACCGCTTGAAAGTGCGGAGCAAATCCTTTCTTTCTAAAGAAGATTTCCTGAATACGGTGCAGAAAATAGGGTAAAACTCCTCCTATGCCCTTTATGTGAATCTACTTTCTTACTTTCTGCTGATTTTCACAATATGTTGTTTTTTAAGGTTTTATAGATAAAGCTAATCTGCTTGCGTCTACTTTAAGCTTCTACCCGCCTTTTTCGCGGGACAGTTAATCATATACCTTTGCAACATCGACAAAAGATTAAAGTTAACTGTAGTTTTTGATAAGTATTAGTTAAGAAGATTGGGTATAAGGATTGCATGGAACCGGGCGTGCTTGGTTCCTTTTCTTGGCAAACATTATTTTTATTAACTATATATTGTATTATATGAAAAGCATGATTAAAATCGCAAAGAGTATTCTCCCGTTGTTGGGATTGCTCTTGTCTTTGTCACTTTCGGCACAAGATGTTGCAGTGAAAGGACATGTGAAAGACCACACAGGTGAACCACTGATTGGGGCTAACATCTTGATAAAGGGTACCTCTGTGGGAACTATCTCTGATGTGGACGGTAACTTTACTTTGAAAGCTGCCGTCAATGATATTCTCTCCATTACATGTATCGGTTTTAAGGGCCAGGAACTGACGGTTACCGGCAGCAATACACCGCTCGTCATCACTTTGCAGGAAGACACGGAGATGCTGGACGAAGTCGTTGTAATCGGTTACGGTCAAGTGAAGAAAGGAGATGTCACTGGTTCTCTGCTAACTGTGAAGCCGGACGAGCTGAACAAAGGAAAGCAATTGACTGCCGAAGACGCTCTGGTGGGTAAGGTTGCCGGTGTGAACATTGTACCGGGCAGTGGTGCTCCGGGCAGCGGCGGCACCATCCGTATCCGTATGGGAGCTTCTTTGTCAGCAGACAACGACCCACTGATAGTTATCGACGGTGTGCCTGTCAGCAACGCCTCCATCAGCTCTATCAACCCGAATGACATTGCTTCGTTTACGGTATTGAAAGATGCTTCGGCAACAGCCATCTACGGTTCGCGTGCCTCCAACGGTGTCATCATTATCACTACGAAGAAAGGAAACACCGACGGTGTTTCACGTCCCTCTTTCAGCTACAGTGCCAACGTGACGGTGGGCAATGTGTATAAGAAACTGGATGTACTTTCCGCTTCCGAATATCGCGAAGCCTTTGCCAAGTATGCCAATGCTCCGGAGGCTTTCAAGCTGGGTGATGTCAATACCGACTGGCAGGATGAAATCTACCGCGTGGCAATGGGTACAGACCACAACCTCTCCATGACTGGTGCTTTGAAGAATATGCCTTACCGCGTGTCCGTGGGCTATACCAACCAGAACGGTACGTTGAAAAACAACAACTACCAGCGCCTCAATGCCAGTATCGGTTTGTCGCCCAAGTTCTTCGACAAGCATCTCTCTGTTGACATCAATATCAAGGGTAGCATCGAGGACGAAAAGCCGGTTTCCACCAGTGTCATCGGAAGTGCCGTAGGTTTCGACCCTACACGCCCTGTATATCAGAACTATGACGGTAATGTAGGTTTGGGGTACTATATGTGGATGGGTGTAAGTAATACCCCCATCACGCTAGCTGCCTCAAACCCCGTCTCCGACTTGGAACTTGCCGACAAGCAGAACAAGACCAAACGCTCCATCGGTAATATTGCCCTCGATTATAAAATACACGGTTTTGAAGACTTTCGACTGAACCTGAACATGGGGTATGATTTCCTGACGGAAGACAAACACGATAACATGCCTGACTTGGCCCCCGCCATGTACACCGGCAACGAACAGGATGGTACCGGAAAGCGTTATACATATCATAACGACAAACGCAATACACTACTCGACTTCTACGCCAACTATGCTAAAGACTTCAACGACCATAACCTCAATGCCATGGCTGGTTACGGCTGGCAACGTTTCTGGTACAAGAACCATGATACCACTACCGACACCAAGGGTGAGGATCTTACCTCTCCCAAGCACGAGGAAGCTGAACTCTACCTGCTCTCCTTCTACGGTCGATTGAACTACTCTTGGAAACAGCGTTATATGCTGACTGCTACGTTACGTGCCGATGCTTCTTCTCGCTTCTCACCCGAGACCCGTTGGGGCTACTTCCCTTCCGTAGCCGCTGCATGGCGTGTGAACGATGAGGCTTTCTTGGCAGACAACAAAGTAGTGTCCGACCTAAAACTCCGTTTGAGCTACGGTCAGACCGGCCAGCAGTCCATCGGTTCCTACTACCAGCATTTGTCCACCTATACTGCATCTTACGATGAGTCCAGATACTTGTTCGGTAACAAGTGGTACACCACCTACCGCCCCAACGGCTACGATCCAACATTAAATGGGAGACTACGGAAACTTACAACATCGGTATCGACTACGGTTTCTTGAACAACCGCATCTCGGGTACGATTGACTACTACTGGCGTAACACGAAAGACCTGCTGAACGACATTTTTGTACCTGCCGGCAGTAACTTCACCAACCGTATCGAAACCAACATCGGTGATATGGAAAGCAAAGGTCTTGAAATCGGTGTGAACTTGGTTCCCATCCAGACCAAAGATTGGGAATGGAACATCAGCGGTAACTTCACTTGGAATGCCTCAAAGATTACCAAGCTGAACACCATCGACAACGAGAGCAACTACGTAAAGACAGGTAACGCCGGAGGTACAGGCCGCTATCTGCAAGTACACATGTAGGAGAGACTCCGAATACCTACTATCTACTGAAGCAAGCTTATGACGAAAACGGACAGCCGCTGGACGGTAAATACATTGCCAAAGACGGCTCCATCACTCTAGCGAAGAAGACTCTAACAAGTACGTCACTGGTAAGAGTTCCAAGGCCCCTTACTATTGCGGTCTGTCCACCCGTCTGTCCTACAAGAATTGGGATTTGGGCATCAACGGACACGGTAGCTTCGGTTTCTATGTCTATAACTATGTGGCTGCTTCCAACTCCTTGGATGCACTCTATGGCAGCAACGGCGTTTCCAGCAACATCCTGCGTTCTACGCTCGAAAACAAGTTTACGCAAGACCGCCAGTTCACCGACCATTTCCTGGAGAGAGGCAACTTCTTCCGTATAGACAATATCACCATCGGTCATACGTTCAATAAACTGTGGAACGACGGGACATCGCTCCGTCTCTCCTTCGCCGTACAGAATGTATGCACTTTGAGCGGATACTCCGGTCTTGATCCGGAGCTTTATGACGGAATCGATAAAAACATCTATCAGCGTCCGCGTACGTTCATGCTGGGAGTTAACCTTAATTTTTAATGACTAAAAACAAATACATGATTATGAAAACTAGATATTTCAAATTAGTAACAGTATGTTTGCTGGCTGTGTCACTTTTTGCTTCTTGCCTGGGCGACCTGGATACATTGCCGCTGGATGATAACGAACTGACCGGTGAGATGGTGTACTCTACTCCCGAGGCTATATCGGCATGATTGCCAAGTGTTATGCTGCCCTGATACAGACAGGCAGAAGGGTGGTGACGGAGGAGACGGCGATGTGTCGGGCATCGATGAAGGATATTCTGGTTATACTCGTGCCTTGTTCTACTTGCAGGAAGCTTGTACGGATGAAATCGTATTCCAGTCCGGTGGCAGCAAGGGTGTACGTGCCATGCTTTACTTGAATTGGGATGCTTCTACTGAGATTGTGGGTTATCCTTATTACCGTCTTTTCATGACCATTAACTATTGCAACGAGTTCCTACGTGAATGTACAGAGAGCAAATTGCAGGAGAGAGGTGTGTATGAAGCCTTGAAAGACGAGTATCAATACTATTGTGCCGAAGCCCGCTTCATCCGTGCTTATAGTTACAGTATGCTCTGCGACCTTTACGGTTCTACACCCTTCGTGGACGAACGATGGAAGTAGGTGACATGCCCGAGCAAGCCACTCGCGAGGAAATCTACAACTTTGTGGTGTCCGAACTGGAAGAATTGACCACCCTGCTGAAAGAACCCCAAAAGAACGAATATGCCCGTGTGGACCGTGTAGCAGCCTGGTTCTTGCTGTCACGTGTTTACTTGAATGCCGAAACTTGGGTAGGAAAGAATGAATACACAAACGCATACAAATATGCCAAAACTCGCTCACATACGGATGGATTTCAGAGGAATAATGCAAAGTGCTTGGACGAGAAAGGGATAAGTCGTTTTGTTCCACATTCTTCCATTTGAGGTTTTTGACCTGTTTTTGGGGAGTTAGGCAAACAAATCGCTACTTATCCGTTGCCTTTTCGGGATTGAAAATAGGTATGAAATTTACTTCCAAAACTGTTTTTCTACCCCTGTTCACCACCGCAAGAACGCTGTTCTGTCTGTTTTTGCTAATGCAAAGTTAGTCAAAATTCCGTATCAGGAAAAAATACAGTCTCAGATTGGAAGTCAAGGGGGCTTTTTCTATATTCCGCTATATTTTTCATGCCATTCATTTGCTCGCTATATAATAATTTTGCAAACAAAGGAATAGGTTATGAATCAGGCAAATGTAAAGGTGTCGTTCTACCTGAAAAAGAGCGAGGCGGATGCCAATGGAGAGTGTCCGGTAATGGCTAAGTTGAACATCGGGAAGTACTCCGAAGCGGCATTCAGCGTGAAGATGAAAGTGCCGCAATCCCGATGGACTTCGGGGCGTGCGTCCGGCAAGAGTGTGGCGGCAAAGGAAATCAACAACCGGTTGGATGAGATCCGTGCGGTGGCGTTGAGTATCTATAACGAGCAGTCTGCCGTCCGTGACGGTGTGACCGCAGAGGAAGTGAAAAGCATTTTGCTTGGAATGGCAAGCGGGCAGGAAACACTGTTGAGCTATTTCAGGCAATTCATCAACAATTTTGAAAAGCGGGTTGGAGTCAACCGCACAGCCAAAAGTTTGCAGGCATACCGCAATGCCTATAGGCACATTGAGAAGTTTCTGCAAAAAAAATACAGGCTGACGGATATTCCTTTCTCGGCATTGGACCGCTCCTTCATCGACAAATACGACCTGTACCTTCGTACAGAACGCAATCTCGCTCCCGGAACCGTCATCAACCTGACCGTCCAACTGAAAACCATCGTGGGTGAAGCTATAGCTGACGGTATCATTACCGCTTATCCATTCATGGGTTACGAGCCGGTTCGTCCGAAAGCGGTGCAGAAGTATCTTACCGACGAAGAGCTGCAACGGCTTATGACCACTCCGCTTCACAGGCAGACACTTTACCTTGTCCGTGACATGTTCCTGTTTTCCTGCTTCACCGGCATTTCATACAGGGATATGCGCTCGCTGACAAAAGAAAACCTGTCGCTTGCGGAAGACGGCACATGGTGGATTAAAAGTGCCCGCCAGAAGACCAAGATAGAATTTGAAATCCCCTTGTTGGACTTGCCGTTACAGATCCTGAAAAAGTACAGTGATACCGCTTCTGATAACAGGCTGCTACCGATGTATTGTAACTCTATGCTGAATCTCTACCTGAAAGAGATTGCCCGGATTTGCAACATCAACCGTCCGCTGGTATTTCACGTGGGAAGACATAAAGGATTTCCTTTCTTGCTAAAATTCAATAGCTTACAAAATATCTCGGCTTAATAGGTAACGATTTAGAAACCAGCGAAATTCTGTGTTTTACCTCGTTTTGCAGTAATTCAAAAGAACGCTTTTCCTAAATGCAAAGGTAATATTATTTTTTGAATAACAAACCTTTGCAGATAGTCAAATTCAACAAAATCGGCTATGGTTGCCTGAATTTATATTTCAATCCATATTCTTCAAGTTTGCCATATAGAGTTGTTCTGCTTATTCCAAGCAGTTCGGCAGCGGCACTCCGGTTGCCGTTTGTCTGTTTTAACGCACGCAATATCCGCTCCTTATCCTCCGCGTCATTGCGCAGGGCGAAGCTGACAGGTGAGGTCAGTTTCGTCACGGCAAGTTCCAGATGCTCTTTCGTGACCACACCTTCCTGCGCCTGTAATACGGCTCCCATTATCTTCTGCCGAAGCTCACGCACGTTGCCCGGCCATGTGTATATCAGTAATGCTCTCCGGAGTCTCCTGAACCTTAAAATTGACGCAAACCTCCATGACATCATCCGCATCCGGTTTTATGTTGCTCATCTGCATCTGGAGATTGGCTCTGTGCAGACTGGATAACAGCAAGTTGTTTTCCGGGATCTGTGATTCCACGCTTCCGACCTTCGCCTTGAACTTTATCTGCACATTATCCATTGCAAGATAATGATGGGATATCAAGGCTATAAGTGGAATATCAATAGTCTTGTCTCCAACCATGATTTTTTTTCGATTGGAACGTATTTGCGTTATTTGCATTTGTTCCTTCAAAAAGTCTGGTCAGATTTTGTATCTGATGATTCTGCAATGTATCTTGTGCACAGTTTACGGAGTATTGCAAACCATTCATAATATCAGAGAATGAATTGGTTTGAACACTGTCCGGCTCATCGTCATTATTTTTCTTGCCTCTGTGAAAAAAGTCCCATGTTTTTAATTTAATTACTTGATTTGTTGTCTTTAATGAGCACCAATCTTGACAATGTCCGGCTTACAGCTTCCATATTTACACTGGAGTCTATATTATTATTGACAATGCCTTGATGTCAAAACCTATATGGTGGATTCTCCGTGTGTTCCATCACGTCCTCCTTTCTTTATTGGGGTTATACTTCGGTTCTTTCCGTTGCGGGCGGAACTTTTTCCGCCCGACGTTTACTGCTTCCTCAAGGTGGGCAATGCTCCGGTGAGTTCGTAACGCCACTCTGAACCTGCGTTCTGCAAGGCGGTGTTCATGGCATCGACGGCTTTCTGCCAGGTAACGTCAGTGCCGTCTACCTTCGTGACTTCGGTGTCGGTGCCTACCTTATTGTAGCCGATGCCTTGTTCCTTATTATTCTTCCAGTAGCAGGCGGTCACGGTGGTGGAGTTATATCCACAAAAGCCGCCGATATACACATTGACGGTGCTACTACCTGTACTGGTTACGTTGCCCGTGGCATAGCAGGCAAGGATGCGGCTTCCTCCGTTGAATCCCACCGCACCGCCGACATCGATATTATTTATGGGGGCTATTTCTAAGGTCACGTTGCCCGTGGCATAGCAAGCGGTCATGGTGGCATTCGAATTCGTCTGACCTGCCACGCCGCCGACATCGACCGTTCCCTTCACTGTGGCCGAGGAACTGCATCCGGTGATGGAACCGCCCCATTGAGCCCCCACCACACCGCCGACGTACACCGTGCCGCTGACGCTGCCCGACACCGAGCAGTTTTCAATAGTGCCCCGGCTAAATCCTACCACGCCACCGGCTGGCTCGACCCGTGATTGCTTGTTATCTGTATGCCTTCCATCACCACGTTCTTCACCGTACCAGCTCTATTGAGATAGCCGAACAGACCCACAAATTGGTCATTTGTCGTAACGGCCAGCCCCGTGATGGTATGGCCGCCGCCGTCGAAAGTGCCTTTGTATGAGTTATCGAAGCTTGTGCCTATCGGCGTCCAGCCTTTGCCCGTCAAGTCAATGTTTTTGTCGAGGGTAATGTTAATGTCGGTCTTACCTCCGTTCACTAAATCGGCTACATGCATCAGGCCATCGGCGGATGTCACGGTGTAGCTGCCGTTGCCTCTATGGTATATCCCGGGTCTTTTGCCGCAGTGAGGGAGACTGTGTAGGTATATTCACCGCCCGCCTGCCAGTCGGTAGCATTCTTCATCTTATAGACGAAGGTCTTGCCGTTAGTGAAGGTGCAGGTAATGAAGGCCGTGCCAGCTACCACACTTTGTGGGGCTACGAGGGCGGTGTAGGTGTTGCTACCCTTGTCATACGGGGTGATTTCGGCCGGGTTGCCGCCTTCGGTGGAGAGACCCGTCAGCCGCACAGATGCCAGCCCCTCGGTGTAGTCCGTCAGAACGATGGTTACCCGCGCCGTGCGGTGGGTGAAGCGGAGCGTGGGGCTACCATAGGTCACCGTCTGTCCGTCGGCTACGATGAGGTCGCTGCCCTCGAAGTCTTTCCGGGCACTTTGGTTGGCTTTTACCTTCACAGCAGAAGGGGTTGTCTCGCCAGCGGTGTAGGGCCACCACGCTGTGACGGTGATGTCTTTGCGGTTGGTCCAGTAGTGCGGGTCGGTGGAGGTCAGCGTGGCGCTGGCGGGGTCGGCGGTGGTGAGCGTCACGTCGTATGCCTTCACCGTGCCGTCCATCAGGACTGCCACGCTCTGCACACCCTCCCAGTCGCCGTCCACGGTGGAACGGGTATTGGCGATGGCTGTCGCAGCGGGGTTCAGCCCCGTGGCGGTAAAGACGATGGGTGTGCCTTCCGCCCCTTCCTGCAGGAAGCCCGCTTCGTCCTGCGTGCAGGCGGCAATGCCGAGCAGCAGGGCTATGGCTGCAGATGTATGGATGATTGTTCGTTTCATGATGCGTGTTGTTTAGGGTTCGTTATTGTTTCTTTTGCAATACGGGCAGACCGTCGGTGCCGAGTACCCACTGGTAGTCGCCAGCGGTGAGGGCGGTGTTCATGCCGTCGACGGCTGTCTGCCATTTCACTGTCGCGCCGTCCACCTTCGTGGCATCTACCTTTTCTCCATGATCATGGAATACTCCTTGCCCGACATTGCCTCCCCAATAACAGGAAGTTATAATTTTGTAGTTATAACGCACTATAGCTCCGGATTCATACTCTTTCAATGTGCCGTCGAACCAGCAAGCGGTGATTCTGCCATAATTTAAATCGGCTATACCACAAGTTCTACCATATGCAGAAATTTTTCCCGTCACAGAGCAGGCAATGATTTGGCCATTATTTTGCTCCACTATTCCAGCTGCTGATCCACTATTGCCATACAGATTCACATCTATGAGTTGTAAGTTCTTTATCACACCACGTTCATTTAATAACCCAAAAAGTTCAGTAGTCGCTGCTGAAAAGTTTAATCCCGTAATGCGGTGTCCCTGCCCATTAAAGATGCCGGAGTAACCTGGCCATGTGCTATCCGTGTCCATTCCCTACCCGTCAGGTCGATGTCGGCGGTGAGGGTGCAATTTATCGATTCATCTTTTTGTACGGCTTTGTTCCATGCCAGCAGGCCGTCTGCGTTATAGACCGTGTAACTGCCGTCGTTCTGTATAGAATAACCCAAATCCTCAGCCTCACCGCTCTCGCCGCCTCCGTCAGCCCAGTCACCGATAGTGCAGCCCTCTAACGTCAAGCCAGTGGCGTTCACCTTAACGGTATATTTATAGCGACTGCCTGCTGCCAGCACGACGTTGTTCTGCGGACGGAAGTAGAAAGTGCCGCTGCCGAGTTCCACCCTGATGAACGGCTTGCCTGCCACAACGGTCTGCGGAGCGGTCAGTGCCTCGTAGGTGTTGCCGCTTGCGTTGTAGGTCTTGATGGCGGTCGGGTTGCCGTTATCGGCAGACAGGCTTACGAGGCTCACCGTGCACCGGCGACGCTCGTGAATCCCGTGCCGGCTTCAGATCGATTGCCACGCGTGCCGTGCGGTGGGTAAATTCAAGTGTCGGGTCATCAAATTTCACCGTCTGGTTTTCGGCAGAGATGAAGTCGCTGTTCTGGAAGTCAGCCAATTGGCTCTGGTCTTCAGCCACCTTCACGGCAGGCATCTGGGTGATGTCAGCATTATTGAAGGGCCACCATGCCGATACGGTAATCGGGTCGCGGCTGGTCCAGTAGTGTGGGGCGTTCTCGCGTGAGAGCGTGGCACTCTTGAAATCGGTAGAAGCCGTTACGGTGTATTCCTTTACAGCGTCGCCCATCTTGAGTGCACAGTCTGTACGCCCTGCCAGTCGCCGTCCACGGTGGCGCGGGTTGATGGGGCTGCCTGCGGCGTTGCCTCTACGGACAGTCCAGTGGCACGGATGAATACGGGGTATTCACCTTCGGGCAGACGGTTGTCGTCGGTCAATTCGTCCTGCGTGCAGGCAGCGAGGGCGAATAGTAGCGCGGTGGCTGCGGGGATAAATAATCTATGTCTCATAATTCTTCATTCTTAATTCTTAATTATTAATGTTTTACAGGTCTGCGCCCACTTCTCCGCCGTCTATATCGTTCCACTTTGCAATGGTGGCTTCGCTGACTTCAAGGACTTTGTTGCGTACCTTGACGGTATAGGTGTAGTTTTTGCCCGCCTGCAGTGCGCCTTCGGGCACGGTGAGTGTGGCATGATATTCCTGACCTTTGTAATTCACAACCAACGGCAGGGATGTAGCTGTCTGCGGGAAAGGATGACCGATGACGTGAGATTGCCGTCTGTCAGATCCATGGCCAGCGATTCGGCTTGTGCCCCGTCGTCTGCGGTGGCAATACCGTCGGCCGTGTTGAACGTACCGGTGAGTATCAATGCGTCCAGCGTGTAACGTTCAGGCTTGACCACGCTGAAATCCACGCCGTCGCCCGCCTCGAGGGTAAGGGTTATCTGGCTCATGCGGTGGTGGAAGGAGTTGTCTTCACCGCCTTTGCCGGTTTTGTTGGTGAAGCTCACTACCGGACTGTTTTTGTCTCCCGTGGCTCCTGTGGCAAAGAGGAAGTCAATGGAAGACTGGTTCTGCTGCGCCGTGGCATCGGTCGTGGCTGCGAGGATACCTCCCGCCGCGTTGTACGGATAGTAGGCGCGGAAAGTATGGGGCTTTGTATCTTCGATATAGATGACCTTTTTTTCTGCCTCAAATTTCCCATTTTTCAGGATGAAAGGCACGTTGCCGTACTGGGTGTCGTTGCCGATGTCGGTGATGCCGATACGGTCGCCGTTATCCCAGGTGGTTCGCTGGCGCGGGTGGCGAGGCGATGTCGGCGGTAAACTGGGCGGCCACTGGGTCACCGTTCAGGTTCTCGTTGTCGTTGTTGCAGGCTGCCAGTGCGAGGACGAGCGTCGCAAGTGCAAAAAATCTTGTCTTCATTATATCTGTCATTATATTAGTTACAAATCGGCATTTACATCATCACCTTTCACTTCTTCCCAGCCGTTGATTTCGGCTCCGTCCACTTCCATGCCTTCGGGAGTCTCAACCAGCGTTCCGCCGAGGGTCAGCGATGCGCCCTTTCCGGTGTTGAACTCCTTGAGGGCTTCCGTGAGGTCGCTTTTCAGCGTGGTGGGGGTCGGGTTGCCGTCAGCATAGCGGATTTCACCCGTCAGCAGTTGTTCCGTGCCTGTCACACCCAGTAGCCGCACCGTGGCTTTCCACTTGCCAGCATCGTCACCTTCGGTAATCTTGGTGAAGGGCAGCACGACGTTCGAAGCGGCTCCGTAGGTATCAGTAGCGAAATTGAGTGTTCGGGCTGCACCCGTCAGATGGGCAACAATCTCCGTGATGCGTCCGGCGGCATCACCAGTAGGTTCGACGACAAGCGTCAGTTCGCGTACCTGCTGCTTCATTGCGGCGGTCAGCGGATAGTCCTTGTCTTTCTCGATGGTCACCTGTTCCGTATAGGTGAAGAACCATCCCGGGGCATTGTTCACAAAGGTATCCGTGCCTGCCCGGGTTCCCGTGGCTGCGGCAATGGTGGCTGTGGTGCCGTTCACCGTGATTCCTTCAGCCGGGTTCCACACCGCAAGGGTGTAGCTGCCCGGAGCAAACAGATGGTCGGGGGTATGGGTGGCGGAAGTCTCCGTACCCGTATAGTCACCCATGGTGACCGTCCATGTGGCAGGTATGTCGATACCTTCACCGCGGGCCGACCAGTCGGCTGTCACCGCAATCTTCCCGTAGTCGGGGTGCGGCGTGTCATAAAGCGTGTCCTTCACGCAGGAAGAGAGCAGCACGGCGGCTGCCATTCCCATCATATTTATATATTGTCTTGCTTTCATATTCTATTCCTCCGTATTAGAATAACTTCCATACCAATGTCACACCGGCATTGATGGGACCACACCAATCTTTTGTCTCGTTGCCGCGGCGTACACGTACACCGTCGATGACCTCATATTTCTCATAGTCGCATTCAGGTAGCCCAAACCGAGGTTGAAATCAAGAGCCAGTGCCTTGTTCAGCCGCAGCTGATAGCTGGCGGTGATGCCGCCACCCATCAGGTCGCCCTGCTTGCCTGTTTCGGAGAGCTTGTAGTTGAACTGTCCGGCCTTGAACAGCGCGCCCAGATACCAGGCTTTCTTCTCACCCATATAGTAACGCACTTCCGGAGCCACTTCCCAGAGTGCATAGCGGTGGTCCTTGTCGCTCCACGTCCATGAAGTCCACGAGCCGTTTACGGCAATGCCCCACGATGGGCAGATGCGCATTCCACGCCAAGATCTGGTGTCAGGGTAGCCCAGCGCAGCAGGTTGGCACGCAGGGAGAGATGATAATCAGTTGTGATTTTGGTTTCCGACGGCGTGTCGGCAAGTGTATTTTGTTGAGCGGCTTTCTCGGCTTCTGCCTTTTCAGCGGCAAGTCGGGCTTCTTCCGCCTTGCGCTGCTCTTCGGCAAGCCGTTCCTGTTCGGCACGCTTCTCGGCTTCCAGTCGTTCGGTTTCCGCCTTGCGTCGTGCTTCCGCATCCGTCGCGGCAGTTCCCTTTACCGGTACCGTCAGGCGCACGGTGACAAAATCACCCTCAGTCGCATGGTTGCGGGTAATGAAATTCTCCTCTTTTATTTCCGCACGGATAATCAGTTCGGATTTCACACGGTTGGCACGGATCTTCGCCGTGGCAAGGTTCTCGGCTTCACTGCCCAGTGAATTACAGTATCCGTCAACCAGTAGCGGCAGCTTGCCGTCAAGAATTGTGGTTTTGTTGTTTTCGATACATTCCAACAGGCGGGCAAGTTCCGTGTCATTGCCATTCCAAGGCACGTAGAACATGTCCTTCTGCGGAACGAACCGGAAGGTGTAAACTGTGTCTGTTTTCTGCTGCGCAAAAGCCGGAAAAGCTGCCGGTGCCAGCCACGAAAACAAAATGAAGAATAGGATTCTTTTGCTCATTTTTTATATGCTTTTTAAATTTCCAATCCAGACTTAACATACAAAATAAGCGAAAAGATTTAAATTCAGCCCGATTCTTGCCTATAAAAAATGTCTCAATTGTCAGAATCGCACATCTTTGTGATTTAGAACATTTTGGTTTTGTCGTTCAGACTATTTTTTTGTCGTTTGGTCTATTTTCCCCATCCACACACCGTATTATTCCGCCTCTGTTTTCCTCCATTTGACAGGGGTACAGCCTGCATTTTCCTTGAACAGCCTTATAAAATGGCTTGGTGACAAAAAACCGGATTTCTCGGAGATGTCGGCTATCGTCAACCTCGGATATCGCGCAAGCAGACGTTTCGCATATTCTATACGAAGTCCGGTAATCCAATCGCGGAACGACATGTCATACGTAGTTTTGATGTACCCGGACAGGTAGGTGCGGTTGGTATGAAGCACATCTGAAAGCTCCTTTATGGTAAGGCCGGGCCGGATATAACCGTCCGCATCGATCCAACCTTTGATTTTTTTCGCCATTTCGGCATGGAAAAAGGAGTATCCTGCCTCTGTGCCTGTTCCCGGTTTGTGGTGTCACACAGGTCTTCCTCTTCAGAAGTCATGCCATCCTCCATCGCGTTTTCCACCTGTTCGTAAAACAGCAGATAGTTCAGATAGCAAAGGAAGAGATAAATGTAGAACGGTACCGATGACAGAATCCAGATATAGATGTATTCATCAGGCAGGAATGTCAGCAGTCCGCATCCCACCCCGAATGTGACAGCCAGTAGGTGAAAATGGAAAGCCATTTGATATAGGCACCGATGTCGTCCGCACGGGTGTCATCGAAAATGCGGATGACCCTGTGATAGGCCCGGAGAAGCCTACGGGTCAAGAACAGCCCATAGATAACCAACCATGCGGCCAAGGCAAACATCACCGTTGTCTGTAAACCACCTTTTGGTAACAACAGCAGAACGATGCCGGAAAGGATGGAAAACAGTATCCATAGACAGATATGCGTCCGTAACCGACATTTGGTGATATAAAAGCGGTCAAGCAGAGTGGTGAGGCCCGAACTGAACAACCAGTAGCACAAAAAATAGGTGGACAGGTTCATCAGGATGGCGGCATCGGTATTCTTGAACCTGATCCCAAAAAAGAAATGTACCGAATAGTTGGCGGCAAGTAACAGTATGGCTACCCCCATAATTCGCCGGGAACGCAGATAATTATTGAAAATGGCTTTTTCCGGGGTTGGAGCCAACAAAAAATAAAAGCCGAAGAACAACATCAACGGTAGCGCAATACAAAGTGAATAACTGTATATAGATGGTTCCATTTTATTATGCCTAACTATTTTGAATGCAAAATTAGCGAAAATACTGAATATATGGCGGATTTGCCATGACGATTTACTTTCAACACCCTATTTTGATATAATCGAGGGCTTGTTGTATGGTATCCTTGCCATTATGTCATATTGATGGAAAAAGGCAGGAAAAGGAATGGTATGTTCCCAATCCTGCCATATATATCCGCACACTCGTTCACATTTTTATACCTTTCGGTTTGCACTCGTCACGGACGTTGAATCCCGGCCGCCCGATGATGATATGGTCGGCAATAAAATTGCCAGACGGACTGCGTTCATTCACCGGGCTGCGTATCTGCGGCACATCTTCGGTGTGTTGTGGAGCTACGTTTCGTACACCTTCCGCATCCGGTTTGACCTCCTGTCCGTCATTCTCCTTTTCGGCGACTTCGGGCGTAGGCGGCTCAAGCTCCAACTGTATCTTTCGGTCGAGTGCTGCAAGTTCGGACTTCAACTGTTTCAGTTCGTCCTCCTTCTTCCATACCTTCCCGGCTATCTCCTACAACTGTGGGACCTCCTTTTCCTGCACCTCGTTCTTCGCCTTGTACTGGTCAATGATGGACGGAATCCTCTCCTATGCGTTCAGGAAATTGCGTGCGGCGGCTACCGGGGCAGCCATCGCCAACATGCAGCTTATGTCATACAAGGATACTGATACTACGGGAGAACCTGTCGAGCATGTGACAGAACCGGACAAGCAAATTGCGCATTCGGCTCTCGGTGACTACGGACCATTCAGTGTGAAATACGCCACGAAGGAATTTCTCAGCTACGGGAACAAAAAAGTTCCGCATATAGATTCTGATTTTGCTTGTTACAGATGGAAGCAACGGCAATATGCCAGAGGAGGCCGGGCTATACAAAAAAATAAGGGGCTGTACACATGCGTCAGCTCCTTGTTTTTAAGGGGATATTCGACTTTTAGCCCCCAAAAAGATCAATATTGTTATGTACAACCGTCCAACCTGCGGGTAAAGTGCGCAACTCGGACCTGGACAGCAAGCTGAAAAGAGGCACAAGTATGTAGGCAACCCTGTTATAGCACCGGAATCTGCTGTGTCGCATGAATCAACGTAGTCCCGTCGAAAGGCATGGCTATACCGCCAAGGGCTGTGGATGAAGTCGCAATGCGGAAAGCCGTCCTTTCCCAGGCAGTTCTCAGGAAGTCTTAAGAAAGAGGGGATAAACATCTGATACGGACAACTCGCAATACGATACGCAACGATGAAAGTGGTGAACAAATCTGGCACTAACGGATGCGCCTCTTTTATATGATTATAATATTAACAAGAAATGCCCGCCATTGTTCTTAAATGCGAATTATAACTTCTTACTGTTGGAAGATTATCTATAAATCGGGCATGAGGGTAAGAGTGCTTACAAACAATTCGGCCCGCTTTATTGGGGGCTGCCAAACCTCGACCGGCACCTGTACCACCCGCGGATATAAATTCGGACCGGAGGTATGGATGGTATTCCGCACACCGGACCAACGTACCTGCGGACAGTCCCGAGCCCGGCAAGCCATAATTCCGTCGGGTCAATTGAACAACCGCCTCTCGGAATATGTTCATATCATGGCCGGTCCCGTATGCAGCTATTTTCCGGGGTACATGACATTGAGGACATACCGCCTGATGCCGACATCCGAGGTTATGTTTAAATTTGTATATTAATTTATATTTTTATATATTTGCAACAGTTATTGTCTAATTTACATCAGAATGACACGTGTTCGGAATATGGGAAGAATACTGTCCGCATTCCTTATGCTGGGAATTTCCTCCATGTGCGGAGCCAGATATATAAATACTTGGGAATAGAGGACGGATTGAGTAACCGGAGGATTTACCGTATCCAAAAAGACGGGAGGGGATACATGTGGTTCCTCACCCAGGAGGGGATGGACCGTTATGACGGCAAGCGGATCAGGCATTACACTGTTCTTGACGGCAATCTGAAGGTGGCCCCGCAAGTCAATCTGAACTGGCTCTACACCGACACGGAGAACACGCTGTGGGTTGTGGGAAGGAAAGGCCGTATTTTCCATTACGACACCCTCCATGACCGTTTCCGGATGGTATACAGGATACCCGGTCTTCAGGATGACTTCGCCACGGGCATGCTCTGTTACGCCTATATGGACCGTGGGGACCGCATATGGCTCTGTCAGGGTGACCATATCATCCGCTATGACACCCGCACAGGCATTGCGCAGCGGCTGGTCTCCCGTTTAAGAGGTGATATAACCGCTATCAGCGAGACGGACGGTACAAACCTTTTCATCGGTACCGTGAACGGACTTTTTCCGGTACGGGAAAGGGACGGTGTCCTTGAGGCGCTTGCGGACACGGACAGCATCCGGACGCCGGTCAGCGAACTCTACTACCACCCCGGTTCGAAGAAACTGTTCGTGGGAACCTTCAGGAAAGGCATACTTGTATACGGAGTGTCCGCAGGCAGTACGCTGCGGAATGTGGCCGTCAACCGGATCACCCCTCTCAATGACCGGGAGCTGCTGATAGCCACGGGCGGAAGGGGGGTATACAGGATGGATATGGACTCGCTAGTGCCCAAACCCTATATAACTGCCGACTACGCCAGCCACAACGGCATGAACGGAGACAATATCAATGACATTTATGTGGATGGCGGGGACCGTATCTGGCTTGCCAACTACCCCGCCGGAGTCACAATCCGGAATAACCGCTACCAGAGCTATGAATGGTTCCGGCACTCACCGGGCAACAGCCGGTCGCTGGTTAACGACCAGGTGCACGATGTCATCGAAGACAGCGAAGGCGACTTGTGGTTCGCCACCAGCAACGGGATCAGCCTGCTGCAGCCTGCGGTAGGACGGTGGTGCTCCTTTCTCAGCCGGTCCGATGGGATACAGGATGGCGGGAACCATATCTTCCTGACGCTCTGCGAGGTCTCGCCGGGTGTCATCTGCGCCGGCGGGTACGCTTCGGGCCTGTACAGGATCGAAAAGAAAACCGAGAGGGTGGAATACTTTCCCCCCTCCTTTGCAGCAGAGGGGCGTCCAGACCAGTATATCAATGACATCGGAAAAGATTCTGGAGGATGTATATGGACAGGGGGCTGCCACAATCTCAAACGTTTCGATCCCCATGACGGCACAGTACGCCTGTACCCGGTCCCGGGCCCCATCACCGCCATACTGGAGAAGGCTCCGGAATGGATGTGGATCGGTACCGGCATGGGGTTGTACCTGCTTGACGGGCACGGGGGGACCTGCAGACATATCGCATTTCCAGTCGAGGCGGTTCATGTCTATGCACTGTACCAGGCACCGGACGGGCTCCTGTATATCGGCACCGGCGGGGCGGGACTTCTCGTCTATGACAGCGTGGAGGACAGGTTCGTCCGCCAATACCAGACCGAGAACTGCGCCCTGATATCCAATAACATCCATACCATTGTCCCCCGTGCGGACGGCACCCTGCTACTGGGGACCGAAAACAGCGTGGCCCTGTTCCGGCGTGAGAGCGGCACTTTCAGAAACTGGACGGCAGAACAAGCTGGCAAGCGTATGCCTCAATGCCGGGGTATCCACTTTCCGGCACGGGGAAAGCTTCGTGTTCGGGAGTAACACCGGAGCCGTCATGTTCCCCTCCGACATGAGGATACCCGCCCCGCATTTTTCTCGGATGCTCCTGCGGGATTTCATGATCTCCTACCGCCCCGTCTATCCCGGGGACAAGGGATCCCCCTTGAGGGAGGATATTGACAATACCGTCAGGCTGGAACTTGCATATGACCAGAATACCTTCTCCCTGGAAGCTGTCTCCATCAACTACGACTATCCCTCGAACATCCTATATTCATGGAAATTGGAGGGGCTCTACGAGGCTGGAGCCATCCGGTCCAGAGCGGGCGGATACAGTTCACGAGCCTGCCCCCAGGCAACTACACCCTGCGTATCCGTGCCGTCTCCAATGAGGAGAAATACAAGGTGTATGAGGAAAGAAGCCTCGGTCTGAGTGTCGCCCGGCCGCTGTGGGCGGGTACATGGGCCATTGCCGGATATGCGTCATTGTGTGTGTTGGCTGGGGTGGTGTCTTTTCGTGTTGCCATGTTGCGCAGGCAGAAAAGGATATCAGACGAAAAGACGTGCTTCTTCATACATACTGCCCATGATGTCCGTACTCCGCTTACGCTGATCAAGGCTCCGCTGGAAGAGGTGGTGGAGAAAGACATGGTGAAGGCGGAGGGGATGGACAATGTACGGATGGCCCTGAAAAGCGTGGACGGACTTCTGGGATTGGTCACCAGCCTGATAGATTTCGAGAGTACGAACAACTACACCTTGAGACTTCATGTCTCGGAATATGAGCTCAACAGTTATCTGGAGACGACCTGTGAGGCATTCCGCACATATGCCTCCATCAGGGACATCGATATCACCCGTGAGAGCGGCTTCCCTTACCTGAATGTCCGGTTTGACAAGGACAAAATGGACTCTATATTGAAGAATATACTGTCCAACGCACTGAAGTACACTCCACGGGGCGGGAGTATCCAGGTCCGTGCCTTCGCGGACCGGCATGTATGGGGTGTGGAAGTGGAAGACACGGGGATTGGCATTCCACCTGAGGAACGGAAGAAACTGTTCAGGAACCATTTCAGGGGCAGTAATGCCGTCAATCTGCAAGTGGCGGGAAACGGTGTCGGACTGATGATGGTACATAGGCTGGTAAGGCTGCACGGAGGCAGGGTCCGCGTTACCAGTACCGAGGGGAAGGGGACCATGGTATGTGTTATTTTTCCCATGAGGAGCAGACGCCTTGACAAGGCATGCCCCGTTGCTTCGCCCAGGAAACAGGATACCGGGGAAACCCGCATGGGACCGGATTGCGGCCCCATGCGTGAGATCCTTCCAACAATGACCGGCGGGGACCGGCAGCGTATTCTTATTGTGGAGGACAATGACGATTTGCGGACCTACCTTGAGGGGCTGCTGAAAGAGGAATACCTGGTCCAAACCTGTTCCAACGGACGGGACGCGCTGCTTGTGGCGAGAGAATACAATCCGGACCTGATACTTTCGGACGTTATGATGCCTGAAATGGGAGGGGACGAACTTTGCGCGTCCGTCAAATCCGATATTGAGACATCCCATATCCCGGTCATGCTGCTGACCGCCTTGGGAGATGAGAAGGACATGCTGGAGGGGCTGGAAAACGGAGCTGACGCCTATATCACCAAACCGTTTAGCATAAACGTGCTCAGGGCGAATATCAGGAACATACTGGCAAACCGGGCACTGCTCAGACGGGCATACGCCGGTCTTGAGGACGGAGTCGGACAGGTTCCGCCGGACTGCCACAATACCCGGGACTGGAAATTCATGGCCTCCGTAAGGGAATGCGTCATGAAGAATATCGACAACCCCGGTTTCTGTGTGGACATGCTCTGTGGCATGCAGAACATGAGCCGCACCGGATTTTTCAACAAGTTGAAGGCGCTCACCGGCCATGCCCCGGCTGACTATATCCGCTCCATGCGGCTGCAATATGCGGCACAACTGCTCAGGGAAAAAGACTGTTCGATAACGGAAATCTCGGATGACTCGGGGTTCTCCGATGTCAGATATTTCAGGGAGGTGTTCAGGAAGTACTATGGAATGAGCCGAGTGAGTACAGGAATTCGATGAGAGGATAACATCACGGGCAGACAGACTCCAGGATATGGCAGGTCTTATTGTCGGAGATGGTGTATGTTTCGCTCCGCACCGACAAGCCGGGCACGGTTAACTCGTTCACCGTAATGATGAAGCGAACAGCCGCCCTGCCCCAGTATTGAGGCTCGTGCCTGATAGGGATAGTAGAAATAATAGTGTTCGTCCAACAGCCCGCCTGCGAGCGGTGTCGGACTTTCAGTTTTCCATACGAGACCGCCCGTGTCGGCATCTCTCTCGGCTGTCAGTTTCACGTTGGAATAGACTGTTTGAGTGCCCCGCACCACGTATAGGCCGCAGGCCCCGCCTTCGGAAAACTTGGTTTGGCAGCCATTCTCCACAGTACGGGTGGTTTTGCGAACAGCCGACGTATATCCGTAAGCGGTTGAGCAAATACATCTTGTCATAATATCCTTTCCCGTTTATCTTTGTGTGCAAAAAGGATTTATGGCAAAATATATGACAAGGGAGGAGTTTTTCCATATTCTTCTTCGACAACGCCAAAGCAACTTAACGGTAAAGGATTTTTGTGCGAATGAAGGATATAACCGTTCCCAGTTTTACGACTGGCGCTCACGTTTCAATATATCGGACGAGGAGCTTAAATCTGGAAGTGTCCCCACAGCTGGCATGGATGGTTTTGTTCCGATAAGCATAGACAACAACAATGTGTCTGCACCAACGTTCCAGTCCAAACCTGCCTTGTGCCCGCAAAAGACAGAGAAAACTTCCGGTAAATGTACTGACAACTCGGAGATATCCCTGGAGCTTCCCAACAGGATTAAAATGAAATTTAAGGGCACGGGTGGTTGTAAAGCCGCTTTGAGCCTGCTCACTAAACTGTGTGGAACATGTTTTGCCTGAACGACTCCATGCGTTACTTTTTATGCCCCGGCAGTACCGATATGCGTAAGGGCATGTTCAGCTTGAGCGGTCTGATCCGGGAAAAAATGAACGGGGATGTCCGGAATGGAGATGTGTACATCTTTATCAACAGGCTGAAAAACCGTATAAAGCTTCTGCACGCAGAAACGGGAGGTCTGGTGATGTACGAGAAACTGCTTGAGGAAGGAACTTTTAAAATCCCCGCTTATGATCCTGAAACCCACTCGTACCCCATGACCTGGAGTGATCTTGTCATCATGGTGGAAGGACATCAACGAGGACAAACGAAAGGGAAGGCAAAGACGGCTCTCCGATCTGAAAAGACACTGGCAAATATCTGTAAACAAAGTAAGTGTTCGGTGAACTCCCCCTATAAATAATCCTTTCATTGAATACCTTTGTCCATGATTTAAAAATATACAATTATGGTGACAAGAGTTCAATGGACAATGGACGATTTCAAAGAAATTTATGCCCGATATAAAGAAAGCGGTTTAACAATAAAGGATTTTTGCTCTAATGAAGGAATCAAGCGTAAACGTTCAGCTTTTGGAAAGCAAAACTGAAAGGTCCCAAAACGAATGCCGCAGCCAAAGGTAAGTTTATACCGGTTAAAATGGGAGCTGGCGGTCATGCCCTGTCCGGCAAAACTCCAGCTCCAGCATCTTTTTTTTCTCCTGATTTTCCTTCTTCCGGACAGCCACAAAGTGTCTGTGAAATAGTATATCCCAATGGTGTTACTGTGCGGTTAAATGGTCCCGTGTCATCAGAGATTTTACAGACCCTTATATTTTTAAACCTTAACCGTTAATCAGCCGATGTTCAGTCTTAACGAGTCAAACAGATATTATCTGTATCCTTATCCGACCGATATGCGTAAGAGTTTTTATACTTTGAGCGGTCTGGTGACAGATCAGATGGGCAAGAATGTGCGTGATGGAGACGCTTTCATTTTCATATCAAGGAATTGCGCCTCTATGAAAATCCTCCACATGGAATATGGTGGACTGGTAATATATCACATGAAATTGGAACAAGGGTACTTCCACGTACCTTCTATTGATACGGAAGAAGGCCGCATCAAAGTCGTGGAGACCTTCTGGAGCGATCTTGTAATGATGGTCCAGGGTATAGACAGCAGCAAGGTCAGACGGCATAAAAGAAATATGCCTGTAACGTTCAATTGTAACAAATTATAACACATGTCGCATTGTCCTTTAACCGATTTTGCGTATCTTAGTGTCATATTTAGAAACAGTTATGTCAAATACGTCAACAGAAAACGAAGCCCTTATAAAAGACCTCATGTATAAATGCGACTGCCTTTACAGGGAGAACAGCAGGTTGAGGGAAAAGGTGTCCGCGCAGCCTCTTGGGGTTGCGGAAAAGGAGCTTATGAGCTTCAGTTGTCTGAAAAAGATACCATTATCGCCAAAAAGGAGGCAAAGATCAGCAAGTTGGAAGAACGGGTGGCATATCTGGAACGTCAATTATATGGGCGGAAAGCGGAAAAGTTTATCAAACCTGACGCACAAGACAGATGGCTGGATTTTGAAGGTTTTGACATGTTGCCGGAAGAAGCGGAAGCCGCTGCGGAAGCAGAAAAGGAGCTGCAAGCTACCAGAGAGGCGGTCATCGCCCGTAAAAAGATGGCAGGAAAGCGTCCGGTCCGTAATCCTCTCCCTGAAATCTGGAACGCAGGGAGGAGCATGTTTATCCTGAAGGGTATAATGAAGAGGAATGGGTTCTTCTTCCCGGAGAGGAAGTGACCGAGGTCCTCGTGTATGAACCTGAACGGTTTTATATCCGGAAAATAATACGGCATACGGCCAAGCGGAAAGGCACGGACGAGTTCCGTACAGGAACAGTACCGGTCATGCCGATCGCCAAGAGCTATGCGTCCTCCTCGTTGCTGGCTGAAATGATGATAAACAAGTATGTGGACCACCTCCCGTTCCACAGGCAGTTGGAAAGGTTCAGGCGAGTAGGCGTGCATCTCCCGCCATCGACGGTTAACGACTGGTTCAAAGATGTGGCCGATCTTTTAAGGCCACTATACTTCCGACTCTGGGAGTTGATATTACAAACGGACTATATACAATCGGACGAGACTACAATCCCTGTCATACATGACGAGAAACACAAGACGGTAAAAGGATACATCTGGCTTGTGCGCAGCGTTATGACCGGACGTCAGTTTTTCTATTATGATAATGGCTCCCGTGCAGGTAGGGTGGTCTTGAAGCTCTTCAGCAAGTTCCGTGGAGCCATACAGACGGACGGTTACGAAAGATACGATTTGCTGGACGCGAAGAAAGGGATTATCCTGCTGGGCTGTTGGCCCATGCAGAAGAAAAAGAAAATAAGGTCCGTCCCGTGGCGTGCGGACGCAAAAACTATTTATTTTGTGGCAACCATGACGCCGCGGAAGATGCTGCGGTACTCTACTCGTTCTTCGGGTGCTGTAAATCTGCCGGTGTGGACTTCCGTACATGGCTGATCTACTTCCTCGAACATATCCATGACTATGACAATGACTACTCAACAGACTTGGCAGAATTACTGCCGGATAATCTGAAAGCTTACAATAAGCTCGCCTCCTACGCATTATCCTAAACGCCCTTTAGGTGGGGCAAAAGGTATGAATGTACCTTGGTGTACCCTTTTGGTAGCCCAAGCACGGACAAATGCCCCTTGATGTACCCTTTTGATGACCCAAACACGGACAAATACCCCTCGATGCACTCTTTGGGTAGCCCAAGCACGGGTAAATACCCCTCAATGTTACTTTAAGGTGTGCCGAGCAGGACGTACACCCTACCTTTACTCGTCAAGGGAGTTCACCGAACACTTACGAACTTTCCTAAAAATTCAAAAAAACTGTGTCCTACGGGCATTGCTACCCTTCGGCGGACATCTGGCGACCTTTCACAAGGACGCATTCCGTTTTCTTCATCGTAACTCTTCGTATATATGTCTAAATTGCACTTTTTCCTTTTTTACTTCCACGCTTTCCTTTTCCGCCCAGAGGAATGTGATAAAAGGAAGCGGTGGGCTGCATCTCGTTTAATCATAAAGAAGGCCCCAGGATGCCCGAAAACAACTTAAACAGACAGCAGCCCACGCTTGTAGTAGCTGTATAGGAGTCAGTCCTGTTCCTTTAGCAGAACCAGCTTCGGTCGATGGCCGGCAGCTCCTTTTTCCAATACCACTTGCGCCAAGCGAAATGTTTGCGCACCACGAAGTAGCTTACTTCCTCGCTCTCTTTTTCTGCCTCGTAATCAAACGCTGAATGGCCGACAGCCAAGCGTTCAGCCAGTAAAGGAGGTAGTAAGCGAACAGCGGCAGGGCGGCAAATCCCCAGCATACCTGCCAGCCCAAAAGCAGGGACGGCAGCAGGGACACACAAAAACATTCCGTGTATTGCCGGCGGTGGATGCTCATCTCCATCTCTTCCCAAATGCCTTTCTCGCCATAAGAGGGCAGTCAGGGTAACCAGAGGCAGGGTCACGTAATCGTAGGGATTCAGCCGGCCTTGCAGCAGACGGGCGATTTTGCTGTCATAGATGATCATAGCTCTTTAGTTATTGGTGTTTCATGCAGTTTTACAGGTCTCTCTCGGCGCGGATGAACGTGCCTTGATTGTTGTAGTACAGTTCCCAGCCGGGGATGTCTATCTCGTAACCGCCCGGTTGTTTCTCTACCTTGTAGGGTACAGCATCGGGGTAACGGGTAGCGATGTCCGTCGCGATGGCTTCCGGCAGGATGCCGTTCGGCAGCGCGGAGAACTTGCAGTCCACGCTTGTCCAGTCGCCCTGTCCGTCAAAGTCCAATTCCGTCCCATCCGAGAGCCATGCCTCGTATTCGGTTGTTCCGTCATCCTTGTCACGCACCGCACGGGTGCATTTCACACCGGGGAAGTACTGTGCGATGAACTGCCGCGCCTTTTGGGGCAGCGCGTCGTAGCCGATTTCCTTCTCGTCCTTGTCGCAGGATGCCGCTGCCAGTATCACGAGCAGCAGCAACAGAGGTTTGACAAATACCTGTTTCATGTCCTTTTCTATTTAGGTTTCTGTTTGTTATTATTCAATTCTTATCCTTCTCAAAGCGTTTTTTTGTTCCGACCTCCGGGGCGGTTGTTCAGCGGGCGGTTCATCCGCCTGAGCAGTGCGGCCTTCAGGCTGTCAAGGAAAGGCGTCTGCCGGTTGCGGATGCGCAGGTCGCCGAATGTCCGGGACAGGTTCTTGTCCAACTCGATGTTGAATGCCCGCTGCACGTACTCCGACAGCCTTGTCAACGGGACATCCCCGAATACCTTGCGGCTGTCCAAAGCAAATAGCAGTTCGGTCAGTTCCGTCTTCGTCGCTTTCCACGTCAGGCGCACCTTCGGCAACGATTCTTCGGCTTGCCGCAGCTCGAACGCCTCCAATTCCTTCGTCAGGTAGCGGATCAGCCGCTCGTTGGCAAGAAGCCGTGCCGCCATGAAGTTACAGTTGGTCGAGAAAGACGGATCACGCTCGTGATGGAACGACTCCAAGTAGAGTGCCGTGTCAAGGTTGCCACGCAGGTAATAGAGCGCGTCCAAGTGGGTCAGCCCGGAGCGGTAGTAACGCACGAAGTCCGAACGTTTCTCGTTGTAGCGGTTGATGCCCCGTATCTCGTCTATCAGGTAGCTTCGCTGCGACTCGCTGCCTACCGGACGGTTCATCTCGATGTTGTATATCTTGCGGTAGTAGATGAGCCGGTGGCAGATTCGGGGTTTGACCGTCTTGAAGAACTCGATTTCCTCCACTTCGTCACGGAAAGTATAGTCCGCGATGAAGGCTTTCAGTTGCACTTAGGAAGCGGACGGTTTAGCGGCTTAATTGCCGTTAAACGTCCGGTTTTCGTTTAACGAAAACACAACTTGCTGTCCGCAGGAGCGGACCATGTTTCTCCAATAATTATTGTGTATCAGACCATTGTGTGGCTATTTTCCTGTGGTTTGTGGGGCTTTTCCATCAGATATTTGCCGGCTGTTCTCCCCATTAAAGGATAGATATATCTCCATGACCATGTGACTTACGCCCATAATTCGGGGATAAGGAGGCGAATATACGGAAAATCTGCCTTTACATGCCCTATTGTCCATTAATGGATTGCTACTTCTACACTTCTGCAAATGGAGAATGGGCATGTAGCCGTGTACGACTTATGTTTTTTCTTCATTGTCTCCATTAACGGATTGCTACTTCTACACTTCTGCAAATGGAGAATAACAATG
>ENA-OQLB01000187-OQLB01000187.1-human-gut-metagenome-genome-assembly--contig:-NODE-187-length-36532-cov-5.120725_pt1 | contig 36532 bp, 43 predicted proteins | sample MGYA00242656_ERZ504813 | MGnify/ENA primary metagenome ERZ504813 (study PRJEB26092, sample SAMD00036388) | human gut metagenome | host: Homo sapiens | study: EMG produced TPA metagenomics assembly of... | reverse complement strand
TCAACAATCTGTTGCTCAAGAGCACTCCAATTCATTGCACTTCCACCCTCTAAAAGTAGACTGTCTATCTGCATATTTCCTAAACATTGCATTAAATTCATTAAGTCAATATGATTACCTTTTTTTCTTCGTATAAATAATTTCACAACCACATTTTCTGTAAAGAGCAATCTTACTTTCATCAAATAGAAGAAAGTAGCGATATATGTTTTTTAAATGTCATTCGCTGTTTTTGATAATTTTTTGACGGAAAATCTATTGATGATATGATAGATACAAAATGAAATGGAATAAAAAAATATAAAGAGGAAGAGTATGGATTACAGAAAAAAGAAAAGTTTGATATGGAAGGGAGAATCCTTTCTTTTTGTTGTGGTACTGCTGGTTTTTGGCGCGATCTTTGCGGCGATCCACACAGGGGGGCTGATCCAGAAGCAGGACAGTGTACAGCTTCTTAACAAAGGATGGTACTACATAAAAGACGGAAAAAAACAGGAGATCACCCTGCCTGCGGAAATTCCGGCAAAAACAGGTGAAAAGCTGATCCTGTACAATGAAAGTCTGGGAGCGGAAAGCAGAGGGATGACCGTGGTTTCTACAGGAGCCCAGTACGATCTGGTGATACGCCTGAATGGAAAGATCCTGTATGAATATAAGGAGGCCATGTTTTCCAAAAATGTGCAGATGCGTTCCAAGGTGCAGTGCATCGCCGCTCTGGGTAATGACACAGAGGGAAAAGTCCTGACGTTCAGCTATTCTGCGCCTCAGAGAGGAAAATATGTTATAGAGCCGGTATGCATAGGAACCGGAAGTGCAATAGCCTGGTATCAGATCAGAAAAGCAGCCATTCCTTTAGGGGCGGCAACGATCATGATCGTATTAAGTATGATCGCCCTGTGCATCTGCATCTATATGAGAATAAGGCAGATGCCGGACAGACGGTTCCGGGATGTGGCACTGTTCCTTATGATGTGCAGTATCTGGCTGGTGACGGACTCATCACTGGCACAAAGCTACAGCAGATGCCCCGAAGTATTATGTCTCATTTCTTTTTATATGTTCATGCTGCTGGCAGTTCCGATGCTGCGTTTTTTGCAGAATATCGGAAACATGAAAAAATACAGGCTCCTGGATCTTGGAATCTTTACATTTTATCTGAATGCTGTTTTACAGGGAGTTCTGGTGATCCTGGGAGCCTTTGAATTTAAGGATATGTTGTTTGTAACACATATCCTGCTGGTTGTGTGGGTCCTGATATCAGCGGTACTTCTGATCCGGGAGTACCGGAAGCATAAACAGCGTGAGATACATCTGCTTCTCATTGCATATATCATCGTGGGAGCAAGCGGTATCATAGCGCTGATCCTGTACTGGCTGTTCGAGATTTCCTACTATGGATCCATTTTTGAATTGGGAATCTTGTGTTTCTTGTGCTGGTCATTGCAGACGCAGTCATGATGATGGCAGACAACGTCCGTTACCGTCTGGAATCCCAGGCTTACGAACGACTGTCCAGAGAGGATGGGATGACAGGACTTGAGACGAGAGCCAATTTTGAGAAAAAACTGGAAAGTATTTCCGCAGATATGGGCAGATACCGGGATATCCTTCTTATGTATATCGATATCGATCAGCTTCGCGTGATCAACGAAGAATACGGACGGGCTGCAGGAGACGAGATGGTGGTGATCTCGGCCAGATGTGTGGAGAACGTTTTCCGGGAAAAAGGAACCTGCTACCGCATCGGCGGGGATGAATTTGCGGTTCTGGTCTATGATCCGGAAGTACCGGACGAATTCTGGTCGGAACGCCTGAAAGAAGAACTCCGGAATATCGGGAGAGGATGCAGACATCGTTTTTCGTTGTCCCTGGGATGCAGCCATCTGCGAAATAAGGATGGCTCTCTGAAATCCATGGGAGAATGGAAATATGAGGCAGACAGGAAGCTTTATGAGAACAAAAAGAAGGGGGATTTGAAAAATGGAGTATATTAACTGTTTTCAGATCACATCCCTTGTTTTGGTGACGATGATCGCGATACATTATTTTTCTCATAAAAGACTGAACAATGCGGAAAACAGGAATTTTGTATGTTTTCTGGCTTTCAGCGGCGTTTACGTGCTGCTGGATATGCTGAGTGCGGTGATCGCGGGAGGCGGCAGCAGCGAAGGCTGCAGAATGTCAGCGCTGGTCCTGACGCTCTATTATTTCTGTGATGTCATACTTACCTACGGGCTTTTCTGCTACATTCGGATCATCACCGGAAGACAGAAGGAGAAATATAAATGGCTGAAAACCGGTTGGGTGGTCCTGCCAGCTGCAATGCTGCTGGCAGTTACAGCAAACTTACGGACGGGATGGCTTTTTTATTTTGACCAGGAAGGTAGATTTATCCGGGGAAGTTTTCATTTTCTGCTCTATGGATATGTATTCTTTTTTATGCTGGTGATCGTTGCATTTATGTTACTTTATGGAAAAACAGCAGAAAAAGAAATACGGCGCACCATATGGAGATTTTGGTTTATCGAAGCAGCCTGCCTGTTTCTCCAGATTGCCGCGGAAAGAATACTGCTTACCGGCTTCGGACTTTCTGTAGGACTTTGGCTGATCTATCTTACTATGAACAATCCAGGTGAATATACGGACAGTATGACAGGTTTATTTGACAAACAGTATTTTGACAAATGGATCGGAGAAAAGCTCTATCGAAAAGAAAGCTTTCATCTGCTTGCTGTGGATGCCCGCAATATGAAGCAGATCAACCGGATCTACGGTACCAGAGTGGGAGATCAGCTGCTGATCCGGGCGGCGAAGGGATTTCGGGAGATCACGGATTCAGTGCAGATCTTTCGTATCACAGGCAATTGCTTTCTGGCAGTGCTGGACTCGCTGACAGATTATGAAAAAGCCAGAGATGGCATAGAAGAATTTCTGAAAAAGCCGTTTTTTATCGAAAACGAAAAGGTGTCGTTCCATGCTGCAATCTGCGGGATCATGAATGCGGAAAAACTGGAAAAAGAGGATAGTATTCTTTCTTATATTGAATATATGATCTCTCTGATACAGAACCGTCAGGATACGGTCCTGATTCAGTCGGACAGCAAGATCCTGGAGGGCTTTCGCTATGAACAGGAAGTGGAGCATTTTCTTCAGAAGGCTGTGAAAGAGGATCTGTTTGAAGTATATTATCAGCCGGTATATTCTATAAAAAACCAGGATTTTATTACTCTGGAGGCACTGAGCCGGCTGAAACATCCTGCTCTGGGAATGATCCCGCCGGATGTGTTTATCGGGATCGCGGAAAAACAGGGAATGATCTCTGCAGTGGGATGTCTTCAGCTTCACAAGGTCTGCCGTTTTATAAAAGAACATGAATATATCATGAAGAAGATCCGGAATGTGAAATTCAATCTTTCTCCTTCCGAACTGATGAAACCCGGATACAGCCATGTGCTTATCGGATCATACAGGGGTATGGATTAGATCCGGGATATTTTCAGTTTGAGATCACGGAAAACGTGGCAACCGAATACAGCGAAAGCTCTGCACAGCCATTGATGATTTTGCAGAAGTGGGGATCCACATGTGCCTGGATGATTTCGGTTCCGGTTATGCAAATCTGAACGCAGTCTTCGCATCCCGTTTTCAGCAGTAAAAATGGACCGTTCTCTTTTGTCCGGGGTCAGCAGCGATCCTCAGACGGCTACCTTTTATCGCAGCATTGTCATGATCCTGCAGCATATGGGATATAAGGTGATCGCAGAAGGCGCTGAGACCGAAAAGGAGGTAAAGCTTCTGGAAAAATGGGGTGTGGATATGATACAGGGATATTATTTTTCCAGGCCCCTGTGCGAGGAGAAGCTTCTGGAAAAAATTTCCTGAAATGATCAGAAACAGGCGGAAAACATGCTTTCATAAAAAGCAGGGTTTTCCGCCTGTTGTATTCAGACAGACACAAATTGCTTGAAGTTTACAGATACTTTTGATAGAATAGATAGGCTGTGGCGGCTGAAGAAAGCGATTTTTCGGAAGACCGGTTCCTTGAACTGCCACGCGTATCTTTTGGAAAAATTGCAGAGAAAAGATGATCATGTGGACTTTACAAGTACATATATTTTGAGTATAATACAAACAAATGTTCGAATATAAAAAGAAAGGAATCAGTGGAATGGCAAAAAAGACACTTATGATGCGGGCAGTATCTCTGTCCTGGAGGCTCGAGGCCGTGCGAAAGCGCCCCGGTATGTATATCGGAAGCGTATCCAGAAAGGGACTGAACCATCTGATATATGAGATCGTAGACAATGCGGTGGATGAGCACCTTGCAGGGTACTGCAGCCGTATCCATGTAGTTCTTGAGAAGGACGGTTCCTGTACAGTAGAGGATAATGGACGAGGGATCCGGTGGATATGCATGCCAAGGGAATATCTGCGGAGCGTCTTGTTTTTACAACCCTTCATGCAGGCGGTAAGTTTGACAATTCCGCATATAAGACAAGCGGCGGACTTCATGGTGTAGGTTCTTCCGTAGTGAACGCATTATCTACGTATCTGGATATTAAGATCAGCCGTGATGGCTATATACATCATGACCACTATGAGAGAGGAATCCCTACCATTGAACTGGAAGCAGGACTTCTCCCAAATTAGGGAAGACCAGAGGTACCGGAACCTGTGTGAATTCCTTCCGATCCGGAGATTTTTGAGAAAACAAGATTTGGAGCAGCGGATGTAAAGAGCCGTCTTCATGAGACTGCCTATCTGAATCCGGAGCTTACCATCCATTTTGAGGATCGAAGAGGGGACACTCCTGAGGATATCGAGTATCATGAGCCGGAGGGGATCGTAGGCTTTATCCGTGACCTTAACAAGAATGCACAGCCTCTCCATGATCCGGTTTATTTTAAAGGAGAGGCAGACGGGATCCAGGTGGAGGTTGCTTTTCAGTTTACCAATGAGTTCCGTGAGAACGTTCTCGGATTCTGCAATAATATCTACAATGCAGAGGGAGGAACTCATCTGACCGGATTTAAGACTACATTCACAACGGTAATGAACACCTACGCACGTGAGATCGGTGTACTGAAGGATAAAGACCCCAATTTTACAGGTGCAGATATCCGAAACGGAATGACTGCTGTAGTCTCCATCAAACATCCGGCACCCCGCTTTGAGGGACAGACCAAGACCAAGCTGGATAACCAGGACGCATCCAGAGCCACCGGCAAGGTAGCAGGAGAACAGCTGGTACTGTTTTTTGACCGAAATCTGGAAACACTGAAGATCGTCCTTTCCTGTGCGGAAAAGGCGGCCAAGATCCGTAAGACCGAGGAGCGTGCCAAGACAAACCTTCTCACCAAACAGAAATACTCTTTTGATTCCAACGGCAAGCTGGCCAACTGTGAGAAAAAGGATCCGTCACTGTGTGAGATCTTTATCGTAGAGGGAGATTCCGCCGGCGGTTCGGCCAAGACAGCCAGAGATCGTAACTATCAGGCGATCCTTCCAATCCGCGGTAAGATCCTCAACGTAGAGAAGGCTACCATCGACAAGGTGCTGGCCAACGCAGAGATCAAGACTATGATCAATGCCTTTGGCTGCGGCTTTTCCGAAGGCTACGGAAATGATTTTGATATCACGAAGCTTCGTTATGACAAGATCGTGATCATGGCCGATGCGGATGTGGATGGTGCTCATATCTCTACTCTGCTTCTGACCTTGTTTTACCGTTTTATGCCGGAGCTTATCTATGAGGGACATGTGTATATTGCCATGCCACCTCTTTATAAGGTAATGCCGAAGAAGGGGCAGGAGGAATATCTCTACGATGACAAGGCTCTTGAGAAATACCGTAAGAGCCATAAACCGGGAAGCTTCACGCTCCAGAGATACAAAGGTCTCGGTGAGATGGACGCCCAGCAGCTCTGGGAGACTACCCTGAACCCTGAGACAAGAATGATGAAGCGTGTGGAGATCGAAGATGCCCGCATGGCCTCCGATGTGACAGAGATCCTGATGGGAAGCGATGTTCCGCCACGTAAGGCCTTTATCTATGAGCATGCAACAGATGCAGAGCTGGATATTTGATTGGGAGAATAAACTATGAATACGAAACAGGACAATATCATCCGCACCGATTATGCGGAGATCATGCAGAAATCATATATCGATTACGCCATGAGCGTTATCATTTCCAGAGCACTGCCGGATGTACGTGACGGACTGAAGCCGGTACAGCGCCGTACCCTTTACGATATGTATGAGCTTGGCATCCGTTACGACCGCCCGTACCGTAAATGTGCCCGTATCGTAGGAGATACTATGGGTAAATATCATCCCCACGGTGACAGCTCCATTTATGATGCGCTTGTAGTCATGGCGCAGGAATTTAAAAAGGGTCGTACACTGGTGGACGGACATGGAAACTTTGGTTCCATTGAAGGCGACGGAGCCGCAGCCATGCGATACACAGAGGCCCGCCTGGAGAAGCTGACCCAGGAGGTTTTTCTGGAAGACCTTGATAAGAACGTTGTGGACTTCATGCCGAACTTTGATGAAACAGAGAAGGAGCCGGTAGTACTTCCGGTGCGTATCCCAAATCTCCTTGTAAACGGAGCAGACGGAATCGCCGTTGGTATGGCTACCAGTATCCCGCCGCATAACCTGGGCGAAGTGGTGGATGCTGTGAAGGCATACATGAAGAATAATGATATCAGCACCCGTGGGCTGATGCGTTATCTCAAGGGCCCGGATTTTCCGACAGGTGGTATCGTAGTAAATAAGGACGACCTTGTAAAGATCTATGAATCTGGAACAGGTAAGCTCCGTATCCGTGGACGGGTGGAAATAGAGAAGCTGAAGGGCGGTCGCCAGCAGCTGGTGATCACAGAGATTCCTTACACCATGATCGGTGCAAACATCGGAAAATTCCTTAATGATATCGCAACCCTGGTAGAGACCAAGAAGACCACAGATATCGTGGATATTTCCAACCAGTCCTCCAAAGAGGGGATCCGTATCGTTCTGGAACTGAAGCGCGATGCAGACGTGGAGAACCTTACCAACATGCTCTATAAGAAGACCCGACTGGAGGATACCTTCGGTGTCAACATGCTGGCAGTTGCAGACGGAAGACCGGAAACACTGGGACTGAAGCAGATCATTGCTCACCATGTGGACTTTGTATTTGAAGTAAATTCCAGAAAATATACAACCCTTCTTGCCAAGGAACAGGAGAAACGGGAGATCCAGGAAGGCCTTATCAAAGCCTGCGATGTCATTGATCTGATCATCGAGATCCTCCGTGGCAGCAAGAGCCGTGACCAGGTAAAGAAATGCCTGACCGATGGTATCACAGAAGGGATTAAATTCAAGACCAAGACCTCCGAAAAAGCGGCAAAAACCCTGAAATTCACAGAAAAACAGGCCGCAGCTATTCTGGACATGCGTCTTTACAAGCTGATCGGTCTGGAGATCGATGCTCTGATGAAGGAGCATGAGGAAACCATGAAGAACATTGCTGCTTATGAGGATATCCTGAATAATTATGACTCCATGGCAGCAGTGATCATGGGTGAACTGGATCAGATCAAGAAGGAATACGGCAGTAAGCGTAAGACTTCCATTGAAAACGCCGAGGAAGCTGTTTATGAGGAGAAGAAGATGGAAGAGACCGAAGTCTGCTTCCTGATGGATCGTTTCGGATATATGCGTCTCATTGACAAGAATGCCTACGAGCGTAATAAGGATGCCGCTCATGCAGAGAGCCGCTATGTCTTTACCTGCATGAATACGGACAAGATCTGTATCTTTACAGATACCGGCAAGCTCCACACCGTGAAGGCAGAGGATATCCCGCTGGTGCGTTTCCGTGATAAAGGTGTTCCGGCAGATAATCTGGGTAATTATGATAGTACTTCCGAGCAGATCCTTTATGTGGCACCGCTGAGCCAGGTGGCAGCCTCCACAGTGCTCTTTGTTACAGAGAACGGCATGTGCAAGCTGGTAAAAGGAGAAGAGTTCCGTGCTTCCAAGCGTACCATTGTTTCCACCAAGCTTGCAGAGGATGACCGCCTTGTATTCGTAGGAGCAGCGGACGAGATGGATCAGGTTGTGTTCCAGTCTGAAAAGGGTTACTTTCTCCGTATCATGAAAACCGAGATCTCCGTCACTAAGAAAAACGCTATGGGTGTCCGCGGCATGAAGCTTACCGGCGAAGACCGGATCCACCATGCGTATCTTTTGGAAAGCAGGCAGGAGTATGCCATTGAATATCATGATAAGCCGTATGTGCTGAATAAAGTTAAGCTGGCTAAGAGAGATACGAAGGGTGTGAAGCCGAGGGTATAAAAGACGCGAAGAGGATTGCGGATAACTGGCAGATAGGATATGATAGGGTTATATGAAAATGGGAGGCGTTAAAAATGCGATATGATCTTCCGGAAAGAGTTATAAGAGAACTATTTTCATTTGCCACAAAACATTCTGTCAGAAAGATCATCCTCTTTGGGTCCCGTGCAAGAGGAAACAATACAGAAAGAAGTGATGTAGATATTGCTGTATATGGAGGAGATTTTGATTCCTTTTACTGGGATATCAAAGAAAATATCCATTCACTTCTGATGTTTGATGTAATTAATGCAGATGCTTCAATTTCCGAAGAACTCAAAAAAGAAATTAAAAAGGATGGAGTTGTGATCTATGAAAAAGCTTGATAATTTTTCTAATTGTCTTACTATATTAAGAAATGCAGATTTCAAACTTGCGGATAACAACGATATTTACAGAACCGGCGTGATCGGACAGTTCAACCTGACTTCGAGCTTGCCTGGAAAGCTCTTCAGGAGATCCTGCGACTCCACGGGGCAGAAGGAGCAGACACCGGTTCACCGAGAGAAATCCTGCAGCTTGGCTATAAGCTGGGCTTCGTAAACGATTCAGCAGTGTGGCTGCTCATGCTGAAAAAGCGTAACACATCTGTCCATATATATAATGAGCAGGAAGTAGATGAGATGATCCTGCTCATCCGCGACAGCTTTATTCCGGCTTTTGTGGCTCTTGAGAAAACATTGAGGGAGAAGCTGGCAGAAGCGGAGAGCGACTGGACGTAAATAAAGAGAATACAATTTTACAGAATATATACTTCCCACCGATCAGGTACAATTAACCCGACCGGTGGGGATTTTTTTGCCCTCTTGACAGAAATATGAGCCATCTTTTATAATGAGTTAGACTGAACTAACACAGCCGCAAATATAAAACAGGTTCAGAAAAAAACAATGACAAAAATAACATATGAATCCACAGAAGAGCTGGCCACAGCATACCCTTATCCAAAAGAGAAATCGAGGAAGACATACTGGAGGAGCTTTGCTCTCTTGCAAAAAAGGACGCCCTGATCGGAATCTCCGAGATTTGCGGGCGGATGAAGATGAGCAGACGGGAGGTTCTGGCCTGTCTGAAACAGTTGACCGCCCAGGGCTACGTAAAAATCGAAGAAAAAAACATCTGCGTCTGCCTCACAGAGCTGGGACGGATCCGGGGCGAGGAATGCCGCCATCGCCATGAAACCTTCACCCAGCTTCTGGAATATGTAGGAGTAGAAAGCCGCATTGCAGAAGAAGATGCCTGCCGCATGGAGCACGTGGTAAGCGATGAGACCGTGCAGCAGATCTGCAATTTTGTAAATTACGGAAGCACCTTTGAGCATGCTCTTCGGAACACAGACCTCAGATACCGCTATGAGCCGGGGGAATACTCCTTTCTCATGGGAATCTACTACATGGAAAAAACCTGTCCAAGAAGACTGGCCGGTGAATTTAAGAATTATAAAGAACAGATCCGCTTCATGTAAAAAAAGAGGACAGCTATTTTGAACTGTTCTGCACAGCACCGGAGGAAAAAAACTGTTCTCTGGTATGTGGACCCAGAAACCGGCTGGGTAAAAGCCGAAGAAGAAAACGGAAATCCCCGGATCCCAACCGGCGTTTTTGAATACTTTATCCGGCATCAGGACCCCGTAGTGGAAGGAACCGCGCTGGTAGCCTTCTTCTGGACGAGCCAACCTCCAATCTGGATTCCCTGAACGAAGGCATCATCCTGAAATCCCTGAAGGAAGATAAAGCCAACCGTACCGTCGTGCTGGTGTCACACAGAACTTCTACGATGAAAGTAGCGGATGTGGTGTATGAGATGGAGAATGGGAGAGTGTCGTGATATAGATGCTCTTGTGAGAGTAAAATATATTGCGATTTTCGATACACATTTGTTATAATAGCTCCAGGAAACTATTGTGTTAAGTCCAATCTGAAAAGGAGTGCATATGACTTTATATCATGGAAGTAAAGATATAGTAGAGTATCCGGAAATCAGAAAAGCCCGATTTAACAAAGATTTCTACTTTGGCTTCTATTGTACGAACATCGAAAAACAGGCAGAACGGTGGGCGACAAGGTATGGAGAAAAGGGATACATTAACAGGTACGAGTATACAGAAAATACAGAATTAAAAATTCTTAGATTTGAGAAAATGACAGAAGAATGGCTGGACTTTATTATTTCCTGTCGAAGTGGACAAGCACATCAGTATGATATTGTGGAAGGACCGATGGCAGATGATACGATCTACAATTACCTGCAAAACTATCTGGATGGTAAGATCTCAAGATCTGCTTTCTGGGAACTGGTAAAATTTAAGTACCCCACACATCAGATCAGTTTTCATACAGTTTCGGCATTGGATACTTTGGAATTTGCAGGAAGTGAGGTCGTATATGGCGAAAAAAAATAATAACAATTTATTTTTTACCTGTAGCCTGATTGAGTATATAGGACGAAACAGAAAACAACATCGGCGGGAAATCACAGATTATCTTGGCAGAGAAAACATAAAGAGAATATACGATTATGCGGATGTATTTCACTGTGAGCCAATACAAAAAGTTGCAGCAGAGTTTATGGAGCAATGCAATATTCCAGAAGGAAAATTTGACAATGTATCCATGTGCAGATATACGGTTCCGGATTACTGGGATATTGGAGAAGTATATGAGCGATTAATAGAAGACATATATGATGATGCGGAAATCGAAAAAGGAATATGGGATATTTATCATTCCTGGATTGATGCACATATTTCGGACTATAATACAGATTTTTATTATCAGCCGAGAGATTATATAGCAGCATGCTATAAAGCGGGAGAAATCCTGTAAAAGATAAACAGAAATTCAAATCGCAATTAATACTTGCATTTAACAGACATTGGTGTTACAATGAACGAAACTAAGAACTTGTTGGCATAGGAGTGGGCGAGAGCCCGCTCCTATTTGTTGAGAAGGAATTTGTTCAGAAATAGGCAGAAATAGGAAAGGCAGGTGGGAAGCATGAGCAGACGGGAAGAATATGAACAGAAGACAGAGGCGATCCTTACACCGATCGTGGAGTCAGGGGCTTTGACTGGTAGATGTGGAGTATGTCAAGGAAGCCGGAACCTGGTATCTCAGAGGCTATATCGACAAACCGGGCGGAATCACAGTCAATGACTGCGAGGACGTAAGCCGTGCATTCAGCGATATACTGGATGAGCAGGATTTCATCGAGGACAGCTACATTATGGAGATCAGTTCTCCGGGACTTGACCGGCCTCTTAAAAAAGAAAAAGACTTTAAGAGAAGCCTTGGCAAGCTGGTGGAGATCCGTACCTACCGGCCCATCGAGAAACAGAAAGAATTCTGCGGTATTTTAAATGCATATGATAGTAACAGTGTGACAATCGATGAAGACGGCACAGAACGTACCTTTGATAAAAAAGATATTGCCCTGATTCGTCTTGCGATCGAATTCTAAAAGAGAATCGAATCTGTAAAATTCAGGAGGAAAAAAGAAAAATGAGCAGAGATTTAAGAGATGCGCTGGACGTTCTCGAAAAAGAGAAAAACATCAGTAAGGATACACTGCTGGAGGCAATTGAGCAGTCACTGATCCAGGCATGTAAGAACCATTTCGGAAAGGCAGATAACGTTCACGTTATGATCGATCCGGAGACCTGTGACTTCAGTGTTTACGCTGACAGAACTGTTGTAGAGCATGTGGAGGATCCGGCGCTGGAGATTTCTCTGGTGGATGCACAGAAAACAAACACGAACGCAGAGATCGGTGATGTTATGAAGGTTGAGATCCAGTCCAAGGAATTCGGACGTATCGCAACCCAGAATGCAAAGAATGTCATTCTTCAGAAAATCCGTGAGGAAGAGCGTAAAGTTCTTTACGATCAGTATTATGGAATCGAAAAAGAAGTGGTAACCGGTATTGTTCAGAGAGTAATGGGCAAAAATGTCAGCATCAACCTTGGTAAGGCAGACGCAGTACTTACAGAGAACGAACAGGTAAAGGGTGAGACCTTCCAGCCAACTGAGCGAGTAAAAGTTACATTCTTGAAGTTAAGGATACACCGAAGGGACCGCGTATCCTGGTTTCCAGAACACATCCCGGTCTTGTAAAGAGACTTTTCGAGTCCGAGGTTGCAGAGGTAAGAGACGGTACCGTTGAGATCAAGAGCATTGCCCGTGAGGCAGGCTCCCGTACCAAGATCGCTGTATGGAGCAACGATCCGGATGTAGATGCTGTGGGAGCATGCGTTGGTATGAACGGTGCACGTGTAGGTGCAGTTGTTAACGAGCTTCACGGTGAGAAGATCGATATCATCAACTGGGATGAGAACCCGGCGATCCTTATCGAGAATGCATTAAGTCCTGCAAAGGTTATCGCAGTTATGGCTGACCCGGATGAAAAGACCGCACTGGTCGTAGTTCCGGATTACCAGCTTTCCCTTGCTATCGGTAAGGAAGGACAGAACGCACGTCTTGCTGCAAGACTTACAGGCTTCAAGATCGACATCAAGAGCGAGACACAGGCAAGAGAGTCCGGTGACTTCTACGATGATTACGATGAGGAACACGAGGAAGCAGAGGAAGAAATGACAGAAGAGGCTGTTTCCGAAGAGCTTGAAGAAACAGAGGAAGATACAGAAGAGACAGAAACAGAAGCTGAAGAAACAGCAGATGGAGATGCCGAAGAATAATGAAAACGAGAACCAAGATTCCCATGCGTCAGTGTACCGGCTGCAGGGAAATGAAAAGCAAAAAGGAAATGATACGAGTTCTCAGGACATCAGAGAATGAGATCATCCTGGACGCTACAGGTAAGAAAAACGGACGCGGCGCATACCTTTGTTTCTCAGAGGAATGCCTGGAAAAGGCTATCAAAAACATGGCCTGGAGCGTCCTTGAAAATGGCAGTTCCGGATGAAGTGTATCAGAACCTCAAAAAGGAGTTTGGATCAATTGAAAAACAATAAGGTTTTATCACTCATCGGACTTGCGACAAAAGCAGGAAAAACAGTGAGCGGAGAATTTTCCACAGAGAAATCCGTAAAAACAGGAAAAGGTTTCCTGGCACTGGTGGCAGATGATGCCTCCGAAAACACAAAAAAGAAATTTCGGAATATGTGTACCTATTATGAAGTTCCGTTATATTTCCTTTCAGACAAAGAGAGCCTGGGCAGAGCAATGGGCAAAGAATTCCGTGCCAGCCTTGCCGTGCAGGACGAAAATTTTGCAAAGGCGATCATGAAGGCGCTGGAAAAAGAATCCGGCAGATAACCTGCATGATACAGGCGTCTGTAAGGAGGTTTGACGATAGAAATGATAAAAGATAAATTCAACAGATCGGGAAAGGAGCAATATAGACAATTGGATACTCCAAAAACAGAAGAAAAGACAACAACGGTGAATACAGAGGGTAACAAATCTGAAGCACCGAAAAAGAAAAAAAATATCATCCGTGTATTTCATGCACAGAATGCCAGCGATGGCGGTAAAGGAAGAAGAAAACCGGCAGCAGGCGAGAGAAAGGGACCGGCACGTCCACAGAACGGCGGTCAGAGAAGCGCAGGAGCAAACACAAGAAATGGTGAGTCCGGTGAGCAGAGAAACGGTCAGAGTGGTCAGAATCGTACTCAGGGCGGAAGACCGCAGGGCAACCGTCCGGAAGGAAGAAGAGACGGAAATCGTGACGGAAGAACCTTCGAGGGAAGAAGAGACGGCGGAAATCGTTTTGGCGGAAACCGTTCCCAGAATGGTGAGGGACGTCCGGCAAGACAGGGCGAGGGAAACAGAGCACACGTCAGAATGACGGAAGAGGCGGAAGCCGTTTCGGCGGTGGAGCAAACCGTGGCCAGGGAGGTCAGGGCGGAAGCTTTGAAGGAAGAAGAGACGGAGGAAATCGTTTCGGCGGTGGAGCAAACCGTGGCCAGGGAGGCCAGGGCGGACGTCCGAAGGCGGAAGAAGCGGAGACAACCGTTTCAGCGGAGCAAACCGTGGTGGCCAGGGCGGCGGACAGCGTCCGGGACAGAGAAGAAGCGGTGGCTCTTCAGATGCTGTATTCACTCCGGAGCTGACCAAGACATCCAAGGACAGCAAGCGTGAGCGTGACAGAGAGAATAAGAACAAGAAGAAAGAATTCGAGAAAGGTACCCAGGGCGGACGCAGACCAAATCAGGGCGGACGCAGACCGAATTCCAGAATCCCGAAAGCACTTCAGAAACCGAATCCACAGCCGAAGCAGGAAGAGAAGAAACCGGAGATCAAGGAGATCACCATTCCGGAGAAGCTTACTATCCGTGAGCTTGCGGACGCGATGAAGATGCAGCCGTCAGTGATCGTTAAGAAGCTTTTCATGGAAGGTGTCATGGTAACCGTAAACCAGGAGATCGATTTTGAAAAGGCAGAGGAGATCGCACTTGGCTTTGATATCATTGCTGAGAAGGAAGAAAAGGTGGATGTGATCGCAGAGCTCCTCAAAGAGGACGAAGAGGATGAGGATGATATGGTTCCGAGCCTCCGGTAGTCTGTGTTATGGGTCACGTTGACCATGGTAAAACATCTCTTCTGGATGCCATCCGTAATACAAACGTAACCAGAGGCGAGGCCGGCGGAATCACACAGCACATCGGTGCTTACGTGGTAAATATCAAAGGTCAGAAGATCACATTCCTGGATACACCGGGACATGAGGCGTTCACAGCTATGCGTATGCGTGGTGCCAACGCTACAGATATCGCAGTTCTGGTCGTTGCCGCAGACGATGGTGTAATGCCGCAGACAGTAGAGGCGATCAGCCATGCAAAGGCAGCCGGTGTTGAGATCATCGTTGCCATCAATAAGATCGATAAACCAAGTGCAAATGTAGAGCGTGTAAAACAGGAGCTTTCCGAGTATGAACTGATTCCTGAGGACTGGGGCGGAAGCACCATCTTTGTTCCGGTATCCGCACATACAGGAGAAGGAATTGAGAATCTTCTTGAGATGATTCTTCTTACTGCTGAGGTTTCCGAGCTCAAAGCCAATCCGAACCGTGAGGCAAGAGGTCTTGTTATTGAGGCTCAGCTTGATAAAGGTAAAGGACCGGTTGCTACCATCCTTGTTCAGAAGGGTACTCTTCATGTGGGAGACTTTATTGCCGCAGGTGCATGCAATGGTAAGGTACGTGCAATGATGGATGATAAGGGACGTCGTGTAAAAGAGGCAGGTCCGTCTACTCCGGTTGAGATCCTCGGACTTGGTGATGTTCCTAATGCAGGTGAGATCCTGATGTCCTTTGAGAGCGATAAAGAAGCCAAGAACTTTGCAGGCGCATTCGTTACAGAGAACAAGAGCCGTCTTCTCGAGGAGACCAAAGGCAAGCTTTCTCTGGATAACCTGTTTGACCAGATCCAGGCCAGCGATCTTAAGGAGCTTCCGATCATCGTCAAGGCCGATGTACAGGGATCTGTTGAGGCTGTTAAACAGAGCCTTACCAAGCTTTCCAACGAGGAAGTTATCGTTAAGGTGATCCATGGTGGTGTAGGTGCCATCAATGAGTCTGATGTCAGCCTTGCTGCAACATCCAATGCGATCATCATCGGCTTTAATGTACGTCCGGATACTACAGCAAAACAGCTTGCTGAGCAGGAGGGCGTTGACCTTCGACTTTATAAAGTCATTTATCAGGCGATCGAGGATGTAGAGGCAGCTATGAAGGGTATGCTGGATCCTGTATTCGAGGAGAAGGTTATCGGTCACGCAGAAGTTCGTCAGCTGTTCAAGGCATCCGGTGTCGGAACCATCGCAGGAAGCTATGTGCTGGATGGTACATTCCAGCGTAACTGTAAGGTTCGTATCACACGAGGTGAGGACCAGATCTTTGAGGGTGAGCTTGCATCCTTGAAGAGATTTAAGGATGATGTCAAGGAAGTTCGTGCCGGATATGAGTGCGGTCTTGTATTTAATGACTTTAATGATGTCAAAGAAGAAGATAAAGTCGAAGCATATATCATGGTAGAGGTACCAAGATAGGAGTGATTCGTAATGAGAAAAAACAGCATTAAAAATACACGTGTGAATGGTGCAGTTCAAAAAGAACTCAGCACCATCATACACAGCGAGATCAAGGACCCCAGAATTCATCCGATGACTTCTGTGACAGCTGTTGAGGTGGCACCGGATCTTAAGACCTGCAAAGCTTACATCAGTGTGCTGGGCGAGAAACAGGCCAAGGATTCCACCCTCCGGGGCTTAAAGAATGCAGAGGGCTATGTTCGGAGAGAACTGGCCAGAAGACTGAATCTCCGCAATACACCGGAGATCCGTTTTGTTCTGGATGAGTCTATTGAATATGGTGTAAATATGTCAAAGAAGATCAATGACGTAATGAGTGGGATGGAAACAGAGGAATAGGTGGAAAAAATGAAAAACATTTCAGAAATACTGGAAAATGTAAAAACCGTTGGCATTGGCGGTCACATCCGTCCGGATGGGGACTGCATTGGTTCCTGTATGGCTCTGTATCTCTATATCCGGAAATATTTTCCTGATATAGAAGCAGATGTTTATCTGGAAGACCGGAAACCTGTATTTGATTACATTGACAGAATGGATGAGGTTAAGACAGAAGCAGAAGAAGATAAGGTGTATGATCTTTTTATCACCTGTGATGTCAGCGCACTGGACAGGCTTGCTGTTGCCCGGAAATATTTCGATGCAGCAAAAAAGACAGCCTGCATTGATCATCATGTGAGCAATAACGGATTTGCGGATGTCAATCATGTAAGAGGCGAGATCAGCTCTGCCAGCGAAGTTCTTTACGGACTTCTGGATTCAGACAAGATCGATCGTTCCATTGCGGTTCCTATTTATACAGGAATGGCACATGATACCGGCGTGTTCCAGTATTCTTCCACAACACCGGAAACCATGAGGATCGCCGGAGAACTGATGAAAACAGGATTTGATTTCAGCAGGATCATCGATGAGTCCTTTTACCAGAAAACATATCTTCAGAATCAGGTCATGGGACGTGTCCTGGCAGAGAGTATTCTCCTTCAGGGCGGTAAGTGTGTGGTCGGATATCTGAAAAAACGGGAGATGGATTTCTACAGTGTGGAAGGAAAGGATCTGGAGGGAATCGTGAGCCAGCTCCGTCTGACTGCTGGTGTGGAGGTTGCGATCTTTATCTATGAGATGCAGACGCAGTTCTTTAAGGTATCTCTCCGTTCCAATGGTAAGGTGGATGTAAGCAAGATTGCCGTATTTTTCGGAGGCGGCGGACATGTGCGTGCAGCCGGCTGTGATATGCAGGGCTCCATGTACGATGTGATCAACAACCTTACCGCTGAAATTGAAAAACAGCTTGCAGAGGAGTAAAGATAAGATCATGGACGGAATACTTGTGATCCGAAAGGAAAAAGGTTATACCTCTCATGATGTTGTTGCAAAGCTGCGTGGGATTCTCCACATGAAAAAGATCGGCCATACCGGGACTCTGGATCCGGCAGCAGAGGGAGTACTTCCTGTTGCACTGGGCAAGGGGACCCGGTTGGTGGAGCTTCTTACAGAAAAAGAAAAAACATATGAGGCGGTTTTAAGGCTGGGAGTTTCCACAGATACCCAGGACATGACCGGAGCTGTTCTTTCTGAGAAACCTGTTACCGTCACGGAAGAGGAAGTCCGTGAGGCAGTGGGATCCTTTGTGGGAGAACAGCAGCAGGTTCCTCCTATGTATTCGGCCCTGAAGGTAAACGGAAAGAAGCTTTACGAACTGGCCAGAGAAGGAAAAACCATAGAGCGTAAGCCGCGCCCTGTGGTTTTTTATGAGATAAGGATACTGGATATGGAGCTTCCGCTGGTACGCATAAGCGTTACCTGTAGCAAGGGCACCTATATCCGTACACTTTGCAATGACATCGGAGAAAAATTAGGCTGCGGCGGAGCCATGGAAGAGCTGCTTCGGACCAGGTCCGGAAATTTCACTCTGGAAGAGAGCATGACACTTTCCCAGGTGGAGGAGGCGGTTGCCGATGGGACCATCGGGGAAAAGCTTGTTTCCATCGAGGATGTACTTTCCATGTATCCGGTCCTTACCTGTACACCGGAGGGAGACAGGCTTCTAAATAATGGAAACCCGCTTCCGGAGGAACTGGTACAGGGAGGCAGCAGGGAAGAAAAAGTCCGGATGTATAAAAGCAGCGGAAATTTCACAGGAATATACGGCTGGGATGAAAGAAAACAGAAATACGTACCCATCCGCATGTTTTTTGTATGACACTTTATAAAAACTTGCAGGAGCAGCAGAAGATATGGAATACTTGAAGATCGACGGAGAATTTCCGCGCCTTTCAAAGAGTGCGGTGACACTTGGAAAATTTGACGGCATACACCGTGGACACCAGAAACTGGTGGAGAAGATCCTGGAACAGAAAGAAAAAGGTCTGCAGACAGTCCTTTTTTCTCTTGGCATCGGCAGTCAGATGATCTTTACAAAAGAGGAACGATGTCAGCTTCTTGAGAAAGCAGGCGTGGATGTGCTGATCGAATGTCCGCTGGATAACCGGATCCGTCATATGAAGGCAGAAACCTTTGTTAAAGAGATCCTGGTGGGAGATCTTCAGGCGGAGCATGTTGCAGTGGGAGAAGATTTCAGGTTCGGGTATGAACGCAAGGGAACACCACAGCTTCTGGAGACTATGGGAAGGAAGCTTGGCTTTACTGTGGATGTTGTTCCGAAAGAAATGGAAGGCCGCAGAAAGATCAGCAGTACATTTATCCGTGAGGAACTGAAAAAGGGAAATATGGAAAAGGTTAATGATCTGCTGGGAATCCCCTTTTTTGTGGACGGTGTGATCGAACATGGAAGAGGAATGGGACATAAGGTCCTTCTTCCCACTACCAATATCGTTCCTGCAAAAGAAAAGCTGATGCCGCCAAATGGCGTTTATGATACAGTGTCCCATTTTAAGGACAGAACCCTTTGCGGGATCACAAACGTAGGATATAAGCCAACCATCGGAGAGAAATTCCTGGGTGTTGAGACCTATCTTTTTGACTGTGAGGAGGATCTGTACGGAGAGCCCTGCAGAGTGGAATTCTTTCATTATTCCAGACCGGAGAAGCGCTTTTCGTCCATAGAAGCACTAAAGCAGCAGCTCCTGAAGGATGCAGAAAAGGGAAAGGCTTATTTCCGCAGTCTCGAAAAATAAAAACTTTCGGGAAAAACTTTTCGAAAAAACAGTTTACAGGTCAGAAACCGTGTGCTATACTGTTCGAGGTGAAAAAAGCCAGTATTCAGAAGCCGGAGACTCCGACCACTTCTTAATACCCGGCGTTTAATTAAAATTTCAAGGAGGAAACAACAATGATTTCTAAAGAGAAGAAAACAGCGATCATGAAAGAGTATGCAAGAACAGAGGGTGACACAGGTTCACCGGAGGTTCAGGTTGCAGTTCTTACAGCAAGAATCCAGGAGCTCACAGAGCATCTTAAAACACATCACAAAGATCATCATTCCAGAAGAGGTCTTCTGAAAATGGTAGGTCAGAGACGTGGCCTTCTTGCTTATCTTAAGAAAACAGACATCGAAAGATACCGTGCACTGATTGAGAAATTAGGTTTAAGAAAATAATTGCTACGGGAGGGGCGGATGATTCCATCCGCCCCATTTTAACATGTGTGATAAACACAGACGGAATTACCGCAGGAGTGATTTCCGAGACTACTGAAAAGCCCATTTCCGGTCGAGATCTTTTTCAAAGGAAGTGGTCTTTTCAGTTGTTTCGGGCTCCTGTCAGATATTAATATAATAAGAAAAGGAGAACGAATATGTACAAAAGTTATTCCATGGAACTTGCAGGAAGAACACTGACTGTAGATATCGGACGTGTAGCAAAACAGGCCAATGGTGCTGCTCTTATGCACTATGGTGATACTACAGTCCTTGCTACTGCTACCGCATCCAAAGAGCCGAGAGAAGGGATCGATTTCTTCCCGTTAAGCGTTGAGTATGAGGAGAAGATGTATGCAGTAGGAAAGATCCCGGGAGGCTTCAACAAGAGAGAGGGTAAGGCAAGCGAGCATGCAATCCTTACATCCCGTGTTATCGACCGTCCGATGCGTCCGCTGTTTCCAAAGGATTACAGAAATGACGTAACTCTGGTAGATATGGTTATGTCTGTTGATCCGGAATGCAATCCGGAGATCCCGGCTATGCTTGGTTCTTCCATTGCAACCTGTATTTCTGATATCCCATTTGACGGTCCATGCGCAACCACACAGTTGGTATGATCGACGGCGAGTTTATCATCAACCCGACACTTGCACAGAAGGCAGTTTCTGATCTTCAGCTTACGGTTGCTTCTACAAGAGAGAAGGTTATCATGATCGAGGCCGGAGCTAATGAGATTCCGGAAGATAAGATGATCGAGGCTATCTACAAGGCTCATGAAGTGAACCAGGAGATCATCAAATTCATCGACCAGATCGTAGCAGAGTGCGGAAAAGAGAAACATTCCTACGAGTCCTGTGCAGTACCTCAGGAGCTTTTTGATGAGATCAAGAAGATCGTTCCTCCGGAAGAGATGGAGGTTGCCGTATTCTCTGACGACAAGCAGACACGTGAGAATAACATCAGCGAGATCACTGATAAGCTGAAAGAAGCTTTTGCAGACAATGAGGAATGGCTTGCCGTTCTCGGTGAGGCTGTATATCAGTACCAGAAGAAGACTGTCCGCAAGATGATCCTCAAAGATCATAAACGTCCGGATGGACGTGAGATCAGACAGATCCGCCGCTGGCTGCAGAGACAGATATCATCCCGAGAGTTCATGGTTCTGCCATGTTCACAAGAGGACAGACTCAGATCTGTACCGTTACTACACTTGCTCCTCTTACAGAGGCACAGCGTCTTGACGGACTGGATGAGTTTGAGACATCCAAGAGATATATGCACCACTACAACTTCCCGTCCTACTCTGTAGGTGAGACCAAGCCTTCCAGAGGACCGGGACGTCGTGAGATCGGTCACGGAGCACTTGCTGAGAGAGCACTGGTACCGGTACTTCCTACAGAGGAAGAATTCCCATATGCGATCCGTACCGTATCTGAGACATTTGAGTCCAACGGCTCCACATCCCAGGCAAGTATCTGTGCATCTACCATGTCACTGATGGCTGCCGGTGTACCGATCAGAAAACCGGTTGCAGGTATTTCCTGCGGACTTGTTACAGGTGAAACAGACGATGATTACATCGTTCTTACAGATATCCAGGGCCTTGAGGACTTCTTCGGAGATATGGACTTCAAGGTAGCCGGAACACATGACGGAATCACAGCGATCCAGATGGATATCAAGATCCATGGTCTTACAAGACCGATCGTTGAGGAAGCGATCCGCAGAACAAAAGAGGCAAGAGAATATATCCTGACAGAAGTTATGGAGAAATGTATCGACAAGCCTCGTACAACTGTTGGGGAGTTTGCTCCGAAGATCATCCAGATCCAGATCGACCCGCAGAAGATCGGTGATGTAGTCGGACAGAGAGGAAAGACTATCAACACGATCATCGAGCGTACAGGTGTGAAGATCGACATCACAGATGACGGCGCAGTTTCTATTTGCGGAACAGACCAGAAGGGTATGGATGAAGCAAAACGTATGATCGAGATCATCACTACCGAGTTTGAGGCAGGACAGATCTTTACAGGACGCGTAGTCAGCATCAAAGAGTTTGGCGCATTCCTTGAGTTTGCACCGGGCAAGGAGGGAATGGTACACATTTCCAAGATCTCCAAACAGAGGATCAACCGTGTTGAGGATGTTCTTACACTTGGCGACAAAGTTAAGGTTATCTGCCTTGGCAAGGACAAGATGGGAAGAATCAGCTTCAGCATGAAGGATGTACCGGAAGAAGCATAAATGATGAGATACCACAATATTACCAAGGACGATATGTTAAACGGAGACGGACTTCGTGTAGTGCTCTGGGTAGCCGGCTGTTCACACGGCTGCCGGGAGTGCCAGAATCCCATTACCTGGGATCCGAATGGAGGTCTGCCTTTTACGGACAGCGAGCGAGCTGAGATATTTGCAGAGCTGGACAAGGATTATATCAGCGGGATCACCTTCTCGGGAGGCGATCCTCTGCATCCTTCCAATATCGCTGAGGTAACAGCTCTTGCAAGAGAGATCAGAGAGAAGTATTCGGATAAGACGATCTGGCTGTATACGGGTTCTCTCTGGGAAGAAATCCAGCAGTACGAGATCATCCATTATCTGGATGTATGCGTGGACGGGGAATTTCAGGTGGACAAGAAAGAGGTTCGTCTGAAATGGAAAGGCTCCTCAAATCAGAGGGTGATCGATGTACAGGCGTCACTTCGTGAGAACCGTGTGGTTCTGTACACGGAGTGATCAGAGGTTTTTTTGAAATTACCTATTGGGAGTGGAACGAAAAATGAAAAGAATTGCGAAATTTCACAAGGTAAGTTTTGAACAGTTTGCAAAGGACTGGAAGGATACCTTTGAACAGTATTCAGAAGAGGAGATCCGGAATATCTACGACAGTCTGAAGCTTCCGAAGAGAGCTACGACCGGAAGTGCAGGATATGATTTTTATGCACCTGTGGATGTGACCATGAAGCCAGGTGAGATCGTAAAGATACCAACCGGTATCCGTGTAGAGATGGAAGAGGGCTGGGTTCTGAAATGTTATCCGAGAAGCGGACTGGGATTTAAATTCCGGCTGCAGTTGAATAACACAGTGGGAATCATTGACAGCGATTATTTCTTTTCCGACAACGAAGGTCATATCTTTGCCAAGCTGACTAACGATACAAGAGAAGATAAAACGATCCAGATCCCGGCAGGAACCGGTTTTATGCAGGGGATCTTTGTGGAATATGGAATCACCGTGGATGACGATGCAGATGCAGTAAGAAACGGCGGCTTCGGAAGTACCACAAAATAAAACAAAAGCCCGGAAGGCGGAGGTGTGAAGACCACATACATCCGATTTTCCGGGCTTGTTTTGTGTAGTTACTGCTTTCCGATAAATGCACTGTTTAGCTGAGAGGTGCGTCTGCCTCCTCGTCTGCACGTGCTTTTTCCACGACTGCGTTAAAGGCATTTGCGGCAGCGTCGTACTCTTCATCATCTTCAATGTTTGCCAGCATCGGATCGCCGTCTGCTGTGCGGGAGAAACTGTAGAGATAAACCTCACCGGTCTCATTCTGGCCGTTCTCATCCAGTGGGAGAAGTGCGATATATTCTTTGTTTTCTACAGGGAAAATAGTAAGGATGGCACATTCTACCTCAGTATCATCATCCATAGTCAGGGTGATGGTATGATGTGCCTCATCTACCTTGCTTTCACAGTTAGCTGTGCAGGAAGCGCAGTCGCTTGGTGCACATCCGCTTTTGTTAAATTCATCACTCATAAAAAAATCCTCCGTTCTGCTGCTGCCTGTAAATAAGGGGGCAACTCTGCATGATATAGAGAACATTTTAACAGATATGACGTAGAACAGCAACAAAATATTTGAGAGCCTGAGAAAACTTTCAAAATATTTTTGCTTAATCCGACAATGTGAGATATAATAAAAATATGACGAAAAAATGAGGAGAAAATATAAAAATATGAAATTTATTTCCTGGAATGTAAATGGGATCCGGGCCTGTATCACCAAGGGCTTTGAGGAACGCTTTCATGAGCTGGATGCGGATATTTTCTGTCTGCAGGAGACGAAATGCCAGCAGGGACAGGTGAAGCTGGAACTTCCCGGATATCATCAGTACTGGAACTACGCAAACCGCAGAGGCTATTCAGGTACAGCCATTTTTACGAAGAGGGAGCCATTGTCTGCGGCTTACGGGATCGGGATAGAGGAGCATGATAAAGAAGGACGTGTCATCACGCTGGAATTCGATGAGTATTATTTTGTGACTGTATATACTCCCAACTCCCAGAGCGAGCTCCGCCGTCTGGAATACCGTATGAAATGGGAAGAGGATTTTTTGGCTTATCTTCTGAAACTGCAGGAGAAGAAACCGGTGATCTGCTGTGGCGATCTTAATGTGGCACATCAGGAGATCGATCTCAAGAACCCGAAGACCAACCGCAAAAATGCAGGCTTTACGGATGAAGAGAGAGCCTGCTTTACCAGAGCTCTTGAGAGTGGCTTTATTGATACATTCCGCTATTTTTACCCGGATAAAGAGGGCGTTTACTCCTGGTGGTCCTACCGTTTCCGTGCACGAGAGAAGAACGCCGGCTGGCGTATCGACTATTTCCTTGTTTCCCCTTCCCTGAAAGAAAAGCTTCAGGATGCGAAGATCCACGGAGAGATCATGGGATCTGATCATTGCCCGGTTGAGCTGGATATTGATCTGTGACGGATCCGGTGAAACGGATTTCCATGGATTTGAATAATAAAAAGAGAAAAGGAGGAGTTGCCTTGGCAAGCCGCAGATTAGGTCGAGTGGAAAAAGGTCAGCCGCTGATACTTGGAGCCAACAGAATGGAGGGCGGTTATAATTTTGCAGTGGAGGCATCGGAGGATTCCGAAGTGTCCCTGCTTTTATATAAAAAAGAGGAGCTGCCGCACCGGTGGAGATTGTTTTTCCAAAGGATTTCCATACAGGACGTGTGTGGGCACTGAAGCTGTGCAGTGCTTCTCTGAAGGAGTTTGAATATAATTATAAAATAGACGGTGAGATCGTGCAGGATCCGTATGCATACGGACTTCACGGGAGAGAGCATTTCGGAGTACCTTACGATCCGGAAAAGGAGGTCCGCTGTCGCTTCCTTAATGAGAATGTTTCCGGCTGGGAAAATGAAACTGCACCGGCAGTAGAATATGAAAATATGATCCTGTACAAGCTTCATGTCCGTGGTTATACGAAGCTTGCCAGAAAGATGGTTTCCCATAAGGGGACTTTTCTTGGCCTGACAGAGATGATCCCTTACTGGAAAGAACTTGGGATCAATGCCATTGACTGATGCCTGCCTATGAATTCTGTGAGGTTCCGATCAATAAACCGAAGGAAGGTAGTGAACACATCAAGACCCGCCGAAAAGAAAATGTAGTGAATTACTGGGGCTATGCATCCGGCTTTTATTTCAGCCCGAAGAGTGCTTACTGCAGCACCAGAGAACCGGAGCAGGAATTTCGGTATATGATCCGGGAGCTGCACAAGAACGGCATTGCCTGTATCATGGAATTCTATTTTCCAGAGGAAACAGACAGCCTGATGGCTCTTCGAGCTTTGCAGTTCTGGAGAGATTTTTACCATGTAGATGGATTTCATGTGCTGGGAGAGGGCTTTAACCGGGAGATGCTTCTTCGGGATGGAATCCTTTCCGGAGCAAAACTGATCTTCCAGGGCTTTGATTTTGATCATTTTTACAGAGGAAAGCTTCCGGCCAGACGTTGCGGAGCGGAGAGCAATATGAATTTTCTCCAGGATATGCGCCGTTTTCTGAAAAGCGATGAAGGTATGGTGGAGGCTGCAGCATGGCATATCCGTCATAACAGCGAGAATCATGGAGTGATCAATTACATGGTCTGCCAGGACGGATTTACCATGAATGACCTGGTGAGCTACAATTATAAACATAACGAGGCCAATGGCGAAGGCAATCAGGACGGAAGCAGCTATAATTATTCCTGGAACTGCGGTGTGGAAGGCCCTACCCGTAAGGTTTCCGTCCGCCAGATGAGGGAACGCCAGATCAAAAATGCCTTTCTGATGATGCTGCTGAGTCAGGGTGTTCCATGATCTATCACGGCGATGAATTCGGCAATTCCCAGAGCGGAAACAATAATGCCTACTGTCAGGATAATGCTACCGGCTGGACAGACTGGAAGGGCCTTTCCAGAAACCAGGGACTGAGGGAATTTGTAAAGGATGCCATTGTTTTTCGTAAGGCCCATCCCGTTCTTCATATGCCGGTGGAACTGAAAGGGGTAGATTATCTGACCAAGGGGTTCCCGGATGTGTCTCTTCACGGGGAACGTGCCTGGTATCTGAGCTATGAGAATACCAGCAGGCTTCTTGGTATGATGTACTACGGAGCCTATGCAAGGGAAAAAGAGGATCTGGAGGCTGCAGAGGATGATTTTATTTACATCGGCTATAATTTCCACTGGGAAAACCGGAGCCTTGCTCTGCCCAATCTCCCGGAAGGCATGTGCTGGAAAAAAATCGCAGATACCTCTCTTCACGGAACAGGATTCTGTCTGGAGGAGGAAGAAGAATATAAAAAATCAATCGAAATAGGCCCCCGCGCCATTGTGGTATTGCTGGGCAGACAGGAGGCGGAAAAAGATGCGATCATGGCACCCGTGGCTGCACTTCAGGACCATCACGAGGCATAAGCTTCTGGTGATGAAATATTGTTTTCGTATCGGGTTATATAAGCAGGGGTTGCTTCATGACCTGTCCAAATATTCCCCGACGGAATTTCTGGTAGGCTGTAAATATTATCAGGGGACAAGAAGCCCCAACAACGCAGAACGTGAGGCAACCGGCGTATCCATGTCCTGGCTGCACCATAAGGGAAGAAACAGACACCATTTTGAACATTGGGTAGACTATTCCCTTGACGGTGAGCATGTGATCATGGGAGCCAGAATGCCCAGAAAATATGTGGCGGAAATGGTCATGGACCGGATCAGTGCATCCAGAAACTATCTGGGAGAGGAATATACCTATCATGAACCATTGCAGTTTTCTGAAAAGCAAGGAGAAGCTGTGGTTTATCCACCCACAGACAAAGAAAGAGCTGGAGGGACTTCTCCGGATCCTGGATAAATACGGAGAGGATAAGACCCTGTGGTATATCCGCAATGTATATCTATGTGATAACCGCGGAAAAAAAGTGAAAAGCCCTGGGAAAAAGCTTCGAAATCACAGATAGGGGTGTATTTTTGGCAGGTTGTCTGATATAATATTCAGATATCAGGAGGAAGAATGAATGGATACACCAACAATTGCGAAATACTATAGAGAGAAAGATCCCATGGAGCGTCTGAAGCTTCTGGAGCAGTCCATTGCAGCAGGAGAAGAACCGGAAGAGAACAGGATCCGCAAGGAACTCTGGGAGATCCGTTACAGCGATAAAGCTGAGACTGGTGATACCAGGGCAGACGGTTATCTCGGTCTCTGGATGACCATGGAGTTTAACCGGAATTCCGCTTCCAGATTCTTTGGTACAAGAAGTGCGAAGAAAGAGATAGGCAAGTATCTTAAGAAGCTGAAATTTCAGGAGTTCCAGGAAAAGGGCGGTCTTTATGAGGAGCTTCTTTACCGGGAATGCTGTCATCTGGTTCTGGTCTACATGGATCTCTGTCAGACAGATAAATCCTATAACACAATGATTTTCGGCCTGATCCACATCAAGGAGGACAGTGCGAAGGCCAAGGTCCAGAGAGACATCAGGGAAACAGCTGTGGAGCTTCCGGCTAATCTTGGAATGGAAGCTGAGCTTGGAATCATCACAAGAGCTGCCAGAGAGATCTACAGGCAGTATTATCCCAACGAAGGAAACATTTAGGAGGCCGGAGCGCTTCCGTTTCAGGCTGTCTGACTACTCAGGCAGCCTTTTGTTGCCATGCATCCGATAAAATATTCTGAGATTTTTTGAACGAAGATCCATGTCGGGTGTGAAGAGAAACATTCAGGAGGTTACTATTTTATGAATCCCAATCATCTGAACGCATATGAAGTCCTGAAGGAAGAGGAGCTTCAGGATATTCATTCAAAAGGATGGCTTCTGAGACACAAAAAAACAGGAGCCAGAGTGATGCTCATCGAGAATAGTGATGAGAATAAGGTTTTTAACATTGCATTCCGTACACCGCCGAAAAACAGCACAGGTGTTGCTCATATATTGGAACACAGCGTACTGTGCGGCTCCAGGGAATTTCCGCTTAAGGATCCTTTTGTGGAGCTGGTAAAAGGTTCTCTTAATACCTTCCTTAATGCTATGACCTATCCGGATAAGACCTGCTACCCGGTAGCAAGCTGTAATGACCGGGATTTCCAGAATCTGATGCATGTATATCTGGATGCAGTATTCTATCCGAATATTTACAAAAAAGAAGAGATCTTCCGTCAGGAAGGCTGGAACTACCATCTGGAGAAAAAAGAAGGCCCGCTGAAATACAACGGTGTCGTTTACAATGAAATGAAGGGTGCTTTTTCCTCACCGGATGATGTTCTGGAGAGAGAGATCATGAATTCGCTGTTCCCGGATACAACCTATGGCTGTGAGTCCGGCGGAGATCCTGTAAATATTCCGGATCTCAGCTATGGGGAATTTCTGGATTTCCACAGACAGTACTATCATCCGTCCAACAGCTTTATCTATCTCTACGGAAACATGGATATGGAGGAGAAGCTGGAATTTCTTGACAGCCATTATCTGTCTGCCTTTGATTCTCTTGTCATTGATTCCGAGATCCGGGATCAGGAAGCCTTTGCTCAGGTAAAGGACATCCAGAAGTCTTATCCGGTATCAGAGGATGAGGGAGAAGAGGATAACACCTATCTTTCCTACAATATGGTTGTGGGTGAAGCAGCAGATATCAACTTAAGTCTTGCTTTCGAAGTCCTGGATTACGCACTTTTAAGCGCACCGGGTGCACCGCTGAAACAGGCACTTCTGGATGCAAAGATTGGCAAGGATATCTATGGCTCCTTTGAGGATGGAATCAAACAGACCTATTTCTCCATCGTGCAAAGGGAGCCAACTTAAGCCAGAAAGAGGAATTTGTCAAAGTGATCCGTGACACCCTCACAAAGATCATGGAGGAAGGTATCGACAAGAAGGCAGTAACAGCCGGAATCAACTACTACGAATTCCGTTTCCGTGAGGCAGATTTCTCTTCCTATCCGAAGGGACTGATGTATGGCCTGGATATTTTAAGCAGCTGGCTTTATGACGATACAAAGCCGTTCTGTGAAGTACAGCTTCTTGAGGGATTTGAGTTCCTCAAAAAAGCTCTGGAAGAGGGATATTTTGAGGATCTGATCCGTAAATATCTTCTGGATAATACCCATGGCGCGATCCTTTCCCTGGTACCGGAGAAAGGCCTTGCTGCTAAGAGAGACAAAGAACTGGAAGAAAAACTGGAGAATTACAGAAAGAGCCTTTCTGATGAAGAGCTTACCCGGATGGTAGAGAATACAAAAGCCCTGGAAGCTTATCAGGAATCCGAGGAAGATCCGGAAGCACTGACCTGTATCCCGATGCTTTCCAGAGAAGATATCAAAAAAGAGATCACAGGACTGACAAATGAGGAACATTACGTAGATGACAGCCTGTTTCTGTATCATGATGTATGCACCAATGGAATCGGTTATGCAGATCTTCTTTTTGAGATCCATGACTTTGATGTAAATACTGTCCATTATCTGGGACTTTTAAAATCTGTGCTTGGAGCAGTGGATACAGAAAACTACAGTTATGGTGAACTGTTCAATGAGGTGAATGCGAGAACCGGCGGTATTGCCTATGGAATCGAGGTTTTTGATGATGCCCAGGATACCGATGCGTTCCGTGCCATGTTTGCCGTAAGAGGAAAAGCGTTATATCCGGAGATGGATTTCATGTTTTCCATGATCCGGGAGGTTCTTACAACTTCGAAGCTGGATGACACCAAACGTCTCTACGAGATCATTGCCAGAGTGAGATCCAGAGCCCAGGCCAGCCTTGCAAGTGCAGGCCATTCCACCGCCGTTCTCCGTGGTGCCTCCTACGCATCTCCGATGGCGGCATTCCAGGATGAGATGGCAGGAATCGGATATTATCAGTTTATCGAAAAACTGGAGAAGGATTTTGACAGCTGCAAGGATGAGATCGTGAAAAATCTCCGTAAGGTGATGGAAGAGGTACTTCGTCCGGAGAATTTCTGTGTAAGCTATACCGGAGAGAGAGAATCTCTGGATGTAGTAAAAGCACAGGCTGCCGGGATCAAAAAAGTCTTGTTTAACGGACAGAAGCCGGAGCCTGTGAAGCAGGCCCCCTGCATAAAGAAAAACGAAGCCTTCAAGACCTCCGGCCAGGTCCAGTATGTGGCACAGAATGGAAACTTCCGCAAAAAAGGCCTGGAGTATACCGGTGCACTGGAGATCCTGAAAGTGATCTTAAGCTACGATTATCTCTGGATCAACCTTCGTGTAAAGGGTGGAGCGTATGGCTGCATGAGTGGCTTTAAGAGAAACGGAGAGAGCTTCCTGGTATCCTACCGTGACCCCCATCTAAAGAGAACCCTGGAAGTATACCAGGGAGTGCCGGATTATATCCGTGCCTTTGAGGCAGACGAGCGTGAGATGACAAAATATATCATCGGAACGATCAGCAACAAGGATGTGCCGAGAACTCCGCAGATGCAGGGAAGTATCTCAAAAACCGCATATTTCTCCAATGTTACAGAGGATATGCTCCAGAAGGAAAGAAATCAGATCCTCGGAGCGCAGAAGGAGGATATCCAGAAACTGGCAGCTCTTGTAGAAGCAGTACTTTCCGATGATCAGATCTGCGTAGTAGGAAGTGAGACTGCAATAGAGAAGGCGGAAGATGTATTCATGGAAGTGAAGCCACTGATCGGCTGAGGAGAAACAAAGCCTGCTGTCCGTTAAATGGGATAGCAGGCTGTGAAAGGATTATGAGAGGATAAAGAATGGATAATAATTTTAGATCAGGCTTTGTTGCGATCATCGGAAGACCGAATGTTGGAAAATCCACGCTGATGAACCATCTTATCGGACAGAAGATCGCCATCACATCAAACAAGCCACAGACAACCAGAAACAAGATACAGACTGTGTATACCTGTGATGAGGGACAGATCGTATTTTTGGACACACCGGGTATCCACAAGGCAAAAAACAAGCTTGGAGAATACATGGTACAGGTTGCGGAGAGAACCCTGAAGGAAGTAGATGCCATTATGTGGCTGGTGGAGCCATCCACATTCGTAGGTGCGGGAGAGCGCCACATTGCCGAGCAGCTGCAGAAGGTTGGAGTTCCAGTGATTCTCATCATCAACAAGATCGATACGGTAAAAAAAGAAGAGCTTCTTCCTGCGATCGATACCTACCGTAAGATCTGTGATTTTGCAGAGATCATTCCTTGCTCTGCCCTCCGCGGAAAAAACACACAGGATATCATTCCAAGTATTTTCAAATATCTTCCGTACGGACCGATGTTCTATGATGAAGATACAGTTACCGACCAGCCTCAGCGCCAGATCGCCGCAGAGATCATCCGTGAGAAGGCTCTGCATGCACTGGATGAGGAGATCCCTCACGGTATCGCCGTTGCCATCGACCGGATGAAGAAACGTCCGGGAAGAAGCAACATCATAGATATTGATGCGACCATCATCTGCGAGCGTAATTCCCATAAAGGCATCATCATCGGAAAACAGGGTGCCATGCTGAAAAAGATCGGAAGCAATGCCCGCTATGAGCTGGAGCGTATGCTGGAAGCAAAGGTAAACCTAAAGCTCTGGGTCAAGGTGACTAAGAACTGGAGAGACAGTGATTTCCTGATCAAGAACTTTGGATATGATAAGAAAGAAATCTGAAAATGAGTGATCTGATTACCGTACAGGGAGTGGTACTTTCTGCCATGCCGGTAGGGGATTATGACAAGCGGATCGTCCTTCTCACAAGAGAGAGGGGGAAGATCTCGCTTTTGCCAAGGGAGCGAGACGGCAGAACAGTCCGTTCATGGCAGCAGCTAACCCGTTTGTATTCGGAAGCTTTACTCTTTATGAGGGAAGGACAAGCTATAATCTGAACCAGGTCAGCGTGCAGCATCATTTTGTGGAGCTGGCCACCCGGCAGCCGGGGGTTTACTATGGATATTATTTTCTGGAGCTGGCAGATTATTTTGGCAAAGAGGGAACGGATGAGAAGGAGATGATGAATCTTCTCTATGTGACCATCAAAGCCATTTTGAATCCTCATATAGAAGACCGGCTGGTGCGCTGTATCTATGAACTGCGGACTATGGTGATCCAGGGCGTGATGCCGCAGCTGTTCCAGTGTGCGGGCTGCGGGAGAGAGCTTACGGAGGAAGAAACCGGAGAACTTTTTTTCTCCCAGGACGAGCATGGGATCCTGTGTGCGGACTGCAGCAGGATGGCCATGGACAGGAAACGGATCTCAGCGGCTGCCCTGTATGCCATGCGCTACATAGCCGTGTCCCCCCTGGCAAAGCTGTATACGTTTACAGTACGGATGATGTGCTGCGGGAACTGGAACGCCACATTTACCGGTATACGGAGCTGAATACAGACAAGCGGTTTAAAAGTCTGGAGATCCTGGAATTGATGAGATAGATCACTGCCGGCTGCGGAATAACCGTAACGATTTATTTTTCAAAAGCAGGACAGGATGCAATGCATATGGAAATATCCTTGAAAAATCATGAGGATACTAGTATAATAAGACCAAAAAATGTAAAAAAGCAGCTTTTTCCGGAGCTTTCCGGATCGCATTTGGCGGTACAGCTGCAAGTCAAGAGGAGAGAAATCATGGAAAAGACAATGGAAAAGATCGTAGCTCTTGCAAAAGCCAGAGGATTTGTATACCCGGGTTCCGAGATCTACGGCGGCCTGGCAAACACATGGGATTACGGAAATCTCGGTGTAGAGCTTAAAAATAACGTAAAACGTGCATGGTGGCAGAAATTCATTCAGGAGTCTCCGTACAATGTAGGTGTTGACTGCGCGATCCTTATGAACCCGCAGACATGGATCGCTTCCGGACATCTTGGAGGATTTTCTGATCCTCTTATGGACTGTAAAGAGTGCCACGAGCGTTTCCGTGCAGATAAGCTCATTGAGGACTTTTGTGCAGAGCATGACATTGCCATTGAGGGAAGTGTGGATGCATGGTCCCAGGAGAAGATGATGGATTTCATCAAAGAACACGAGGTAGGCTGCCCGAGCTGTGGTAAACACAACTTCACAGATATCCGTCAGTTCAACCTGATGTTCAAGACATTCCAGGGTGTTACCGAGGATGCCAAGAATACTGTATATTTAAGACCGGAGACTGCCCAGGGTATTTTCGTAAACTTCAAGAACGTACAGAGAACATCCCGTAAAAAGATCCCGTTTGGTATCGGACAGATCGGAAAATCCTTCCGTAATGAGATCACACCGGGTAACTTCACATTCCGTACCCGTGAGTTCGAGCAGATGGAGCTTGAGTTCTTCTGTGAGCCGGATACAGATCTTGAGTGGTTTGCATACTGGAAGAAGTTCTGCCTTGACTGGCTGAGTGCTCTCGGACTTAAGGATGATGAGGTTCGTTACCGTGATCATGATAAGGAAGAGCTGAGCTTCTACAGCAAGGCTACCACAGATGTGGAATTCCTTTTCCCATTCGGATGGGGCGAGCTCTGGGGAATCGCTGACAGAACAGATTATGACCTGACACAGCATCAGAATGTATCCGGCCAGGATCTCACATACTTTGATGATGAGAAGAAACAGAAATATATCCCATACGTTATCGAGCCATCACTTGGAGCAGACCGTATGGTACTTGCTTTCCTCTGCAGCGCTTACGATGAGGAAGTTCTGGATGAAGAGAAGAACGATGTCCGTACAGTCCTTCATTTCCATCCGGTACTTGCACCGGTTAAGATCGGTGTGCTTCCGCTTTCCAAGAAGCTTAACGAGGGTGCTGAGAAGATCTACCAGCAGCTTTCCAAGAAGTACAATTGTGAGTACGATGACCGTGGAAATATCGGTAAACGTTACCGCAGACAGGATGAGATCGGTACTCCGTTCTGTATCACTTATGACTTCGAGTCTGAGAATGACGGTGCAGTTACAGTCCGTGACCGTGACACTATGGAGCAGGTACGTGTGAAGATCGATGAGCTTGATGCATACTTTGCTGATAAATTTACATTTTAAGTAAATACATTTTTTAATAAAAAACCTCCGGCTATTTTCTGGCCGGAGGCTTTTTTTCAATAAGTCTGTTTTTCATCCGCCAGTTTCTTGGCGACATTCCGTATACATTTTTGAAAGCCCGGGAAAAATGCAGCTGATTGGGATATCCGACTGCATTTCCGATATCTGCGATAGACAGGGCTGTGATCTTAAGAAGTTCTGCAGCTTTGGTCATGCGATAGCTGATCAGGAATTCCTGGGGAGAACGTCCGATGGTGTCGTGGAAGATCTTACCGAAGTAGCTTCGGTTCAGGCCGCAGCAGGCTGCGATATCCTCAATGGAAATATCATTCTGGAAATTCTGTTCAATAAAAGAGAGCGCCTCCTTGATATAAAAATCACGGATACTTCCATCCTGTTTCATGCGGACAGTTTCAGTAGAGCGCATAAAGTAATCCAGAAAAAGCCAGGTATGTCCGATAAGATGAAAGGGTGATTCCTGGGAATTATGGCTGATATAAAGCATTTCCTCCATCATTTTCTGGCGGAGATCTGCAGAGTGGCTGTGATAGACGGATGGTCCGGACTTAAACCTGCAGTTTCCACGATCTCTTTTGCCCGGAGCCCGTCAAATTCCACCCAGGTGTACTCCCATGGAAAGTCGGTATCTGCAATGTAGGTGTTGATCTGACCGGGAAAAAGCATGAAACCCTGGCCGCTTTTTACCTGATAGGTGATGGTCTCTCCTGCGGAATTGTCTGCCATCAGAGTTCCGGTACCGGAGATCACATAATGAAAAATATAATGGTTTCGTGCGGCCGGGCCGAATGAATGTGCCGGAGCGCAGTGCTCCCAGCCGTATTGGTATAGTCCGATATCAACAAAGTTTCATTTGGAAAAACGGAGAAGAGAAGGTCATTCATATTTTTATCCTTTAGGCGTATGATTTTGTCTGGTTTCAGTAACATTATATATTAAAACAGCAGGGAACTTCAACATATGTATAAAAATGCAATTACAAAAACAGCCTGTAAAATATACTAAAAAGAGAAGGATAATCGATAAAACTTTGTGAGAAAATTAAGTTTCTCGAGAAACTTGTTGATTTTCGATAAATTCGGAATATACTAATTTTAGATAAAAGTAGTGATATAGGCGTAAAATATATCAAAATGCTAGATGACTTTAATGAAGACAGAGAAAAATTGCATTTTGGTATAAAACAAGAAAAACACTGCTATTTATGCAAGCATAAAGCTATGTTAAAATAGTTTTCAGAAAAAAGAAACCAGAGAATAAGTATTGGAGAACCCGGATAGCCATATCAGTTAAATGGGTGATATCCGACTTATCAAATAAAAGGAAAAGGAAGGAGCATTACAAGATGCGCAACAGAAGTAAATGGATCCTCTGTATGGGACTTGCCTTTACCATGGCAGCTTCCGTTACATTGAGCGGATGCGGCACAGGTAAAAAGGACAGCGGAAAGACAGAGATCGAACTTGTGCAGTATAAACCGGAAGCGGTTAAGGCATTTGAAAAACTGGAAGAAAAATTCAATGCCACTCATGATGATATCCATCTTACCATCGAATCACCAAACGATGCTATGACTGTATTGAAGACAAGATTTATCCGTGAGGATAATCCGGATATCATTGGAATCGGAGGCGATGTTAACTTTTCCAATTTTATTGATTCTGATATGCTGATGGATATTTCCGATTATCAGGGACTGGATTCGATCAAAGATGCATATAAAGAAATTGATAAAGCGCTGGAATTCGTTCCGGAAGACGGAGTCTATGCGGTTCCTTACGTGGCCAATGCCGCCGGAATCCTTTACAATCGTGAGCTTTTCAAGGAGCATGGCTGGCAGATCCCGACTACATGGGATGAATTTATGAGCCTTTGCCAGAAAATTCAGGATGCAGGTATCCAGCCGCTTTATTTCGGATTTAAAGATACCTGGACCTGTCTTGCACCGTGGAATTCTATTGCGGTAGATCTTGCACCAGCCGATGTATGCCGCCAGGTAAACCAGGGAAACACTACTTTTGCAAAAGAGTATAAGGAAGTAGCAGACCGTATGCTGGAGCTTATCCAGTATGGACCGGATGATCCTTTGCCTATGATTACAATGGAGCCTGCACCGCTTTTGCAAAAGGGGAGGCTGCCATGTATCCCATCGGAAGCTATGCGATCCCGCAGATCCAGAGTGTAAATCCGGATATGGATATTGA